>TBL_comb47_HYPODRAFT_10002555_pt1 | contig 22350 bp, 15 predicted proteins | sample TroBogypolimnion_40_FD_10682 | JGI IMG/M metagenome (IMG submission 10682)
TCCCGAACACGGAAGTTAAGCCTCTCTGGGCCGATGGTACTGCATGGGTAACTATGTGGGAGAGTAGGTCGCCGCAGGGAATTTAATTGAAAAGCCCCACCAGGATTTCCTGGTGGGGCTTTTTGCTTTCGACTCGCCTCACATCGGTCTTGACTCTTCTGGCGGGTCTTGTCATTCTAAGCTGTGGTTTCGAGAAAGTACTGGAGTTCAAATTGTCTGAGATATATTTCGATAACGTCACCGCTATTATCAATGATAAGACGAAACTGGAAGCTGTCAGTCTCAAGATCGGTCCCAATGAGCATTGGGCCATTGTCGGGGCCAACGGATCGGGCAAATCCTCCCTGGGACGGCTGCTCTGCAACGGCTTGGAGGTCATTTCAGGCAGCTATTGCACTGCTGAAAAATCGGGTTTTGTCTCTTTCGAAAAGGTGAGTGAAATCCAGGAATCGGAAAGATACAATGACGATTCAGATTTCATCGGTATGGTGGACCAGGGGACGAGGGTCAGGACTTTCATTCTCGGAGCGGGCGCTGCTGCTGCCGATGGGATGAAACTTGATGAGTTGGCCAGTCAATTGGATTTCACGGGAATCCTTGATCGCGGCCTCAAGTTTCTGTCGACAGGTGAAATGCGCAAGGTTGTCATCTGCAAAGCTTTGATGCAGGACCCGGAACTGCTGGTCCTTGATGAGCCTTTTGACGGCCTGGACCAAAAATCCTGCCACGTGCTTGAAACCCTCATTGACAGTTGCGTTGAAAAGGGGATCAGGATCGTGCTGCTGCTGAACCGGTTCAGTGAAATAGTCCCCGTGACGACTCATATCGCCTATGTCAAAGACTGCCAGATAATCATGTCGGGGCCGAAGGATGAACTGCTGAACTCCGAGGCGCTCTTACGTTTCCACGCTTTCCATTACACGCTTCCTGCGCAACTCCCGGAGATCGACAGCGCCAATATCCTAACTCCGCTGACGGCGGGAGTCCCGTTGATTGAAATGAAGAACGTGATGGTCCGCTACGATGAAAAATGTGTTCTCAACCGGTTCAATTGGTCGGTAAAACCCGGCGAACATTGGAAGATATCGGGTCCCAATGGTGCGGGCAAATCAACCCTGCTAAGCCTGGTGAGTGGTGACAATTCCCAGGCTTATGCCAACGATATCAGCCTGTTTGGAATAAAGAGGGGCTCGGGGGAGACGGTCTGGGATATCAAGAGCCGCATTGGCCTGGTGTCGACATCATTCCAGCAGGATTACCGTGTCGGGGTAACGGTCAAGATCGTCGTTATCTCGGGCTTTTTCGACTCAATCGGCGTGTACAACCAGTTCACCAAGAGGCAGCAAGAGATCGCACTGGAATGGCTTGAGATGCTGCACATGGCCAAGCACCTTGATACCCCGTTTCGCAACCTGTCGTACGGTGAGCAAAGACTTGTACTGCTGGCTCGGGCGATGGTGAAGCAGCCGGATCTGCTGATTCTGGATGAACCGTGCCAAGGCCTTGACGACATAAACAGAGAAATGGTACTAAAGCTTATCGATCACCTCGGGAAAACGGGGACAACTCAGATCCTCTATGTCACCCACCATCAGGAGGATTTGGTTCCCTGCATCACTAATAGACTGGAACTCGTGCCGGCGGATGATGGCGGTTATACTTCGTGTGTGGCTGATTCATAACCGGTGGTCGCCGGTAATAGACTCTAACCAGGAGATTACATGACTTCGGACGCGCAGATTCAGATAGAGGCGGGCTGGAAAGCACATCTGTTTGAGGAATTCGGGAAGCCCTACATGGGTGAGCTGAAGGAATTCCTGCGCCATGAATTATCCTGCAAGAAGACGATTTATCCCAAAGGAAGCGAGTACTTCAACGCCTTCAACTCCACCCCGTTTGAACAGGTCAAGGTCGTAATCCTGGGTCAGGACCCCTACCATGGACCCAACCAGGCGCACGGGCTCTGCTTCTCCGTCCCCAAAGGCGTCGGCACTCCGCCCTCTTTGATAAACATCTTCAAGGAGATCCGGGCTGACCTGGGTTATACCGCAAGCGACTTCAAACACGGAAACCTAAAAAGCTGGGCCGATCAGGGGGTGTTGCTATTAAACAGCGTCCTCACAGTCGAACAGGGCTGCGCGGCATCCCATCAAGGAAAGGGCTGGGAAAAGTTCACCGACAAGGCGATAGCCGAACTGAATGAAACGCGGGAAGGCATTGTCTTCATGCTCTGGGGCTCCTATGCCCATAGAAAAGGCGAGGTCATTGATGCCACAAAGCACCTGGTTCTAAGAGCTCCTCACCCATCTCCATTGTCGGCGCACAGGGGTTTCCTGGGCTGCCGGCATTTTTCACAGGCTAACGCCTACCTGGCTACACACGGCAAAGTTCCTATTGACTGGCGTCTCCTTTAATAGTTTTTCTCCTCGACTTACCTAAAGGCAGTTGCCGTACAAATTGAATCTTTACCCCGTGCGACTGAAACTGTTTCTCTTCTCAACGACTATTTATCCCACCGTCTTTAGTCACCTTGGCCGCGACCTCGGCTATGTCTTTGGCCAGCGCTGTTCCGGCTTGCAAGGTCTCTAAACCCTCATTTCATCCCATTTGATATTGCGTAAACAATAGGCTTAGGTGCTTGTTTTTTGGTGACTTAGCAGCCTTGACGGGTGGCGGCCGGTCAGAAAACTCAGGATGTCAGCCGCTTAGAAGGCCTGACTGCTTGGCACGGCTCCTGCTGTTTAAAACACGCCGGACAGCCTTAGCGAGCCGTGTTCCGATCGCATGGTTCACTTTTCAGGCGTGTGCCCCTGAAATATCAGGTGGCAATGGGGCCATCGCTTTAAGCGCCGCGCCTTTCAACTTCAGCACTGGATGGATCACTACACTTAATTCGAAATATCCTCGCAAGTCGCCCTCCCGATACATCCAAAACGAACATTGTTTAGTTTATGCTCTATTTTCAATTCCCGGACAATACGGCCTGGTCGCGGCGTGGATGTTGCCAGCTAAACCTTTGACCCCCATAGGTTAAATCTTTACCCCATAAAGCAAAACAGTATTTTACATTATTCACGCTTTTCTTTAAGGTGGCAGCAACCGACGCTTTTGATTTCTATTTTGATGCTGGTCCAGGACTTCACCGACAATCTGAGTTGATAAGTACGATAGAGCGGACTTCGAACTTGAAGTTAGCTGCCCAGGTAAAGGGCACCCGGTGCGGTCGGTCACTAAAGCCCGCCTGCTCCATTGAACTAACTGCAAATTTAAAAAATATTAAGAAGCATGGTTGGCAGGAGAAAGCAGAACAGGTTAGGAATTTATTTGTTCACGGACTGACAAAAAAATCCTGTTCTGTTTAACGGATAAAATGTATTCTTGCCCAACGTATGCCTGATGCCCAAACCAGGCGGTCGGGGAGATACAATCCCTGAATAGTGAAGCAAAAACCGGAAAGAAAGGGTCGCAGCACGCCGGTGTCGTTGAGGTGAGAAACGGGCTCAGCACCAAGGAATAACCGAGTCTCCCGATGCGGCGGCGCCAGAGGTAGTGAAGCCGAGGAGGGATGCGCTCAGGACTGCCGGTTGGCCGACTGGCCTTACCTGGCCGCAAGACGGGCCGCCCCCGGGGGCCGGACAGCATACACAGAAAAAACATTTAGGTTAGGAGATATCACCATGGCTAAGAAAGTAGTAATTGTCGGTGGCGGTTGGGCAGGTACCGGGGCTGCTTTGGCGGCACGGCATGCCGGTTGCGAAGTGGAGCTATTCGAGCGGGCGGACATGCTGCTGGGTACCGGGTTGGTCGGCGGCATCATGCGCAACAACGGCCGGTTCACCGTTACCGAGGAAATGCTCGCCATGGGCGGAGGCGATCTCTTTAAGATTACCGACGAAACCGCGCGCCACAGGAACATCGAATTCCCCGGACACAAGCATGCCAGCCTGTACGATGTTTCCACCATCGAACCTGCGGTCCGCAGGGCGCTTCTGGCCGCTGGGGTGACGATTCATCTCCAGGCCCGGGTGAACGACATCGTCCTTGAAGGAGGCAAGATCACCCAGGTTTCGGCGTCCGTGTTCCACAGCGACAAGGTCATCGAGGCGAGCGCCGACGCCTTCGTCGATGTCTCCGGCACCGCGGGCCCCCAGGGCAACTGCAGCAAGCACGGCAACGGTTGCGCCATGTGCGTGTACCGCTGCCCGACCTTCGGACCGCGCTTCAGCATCGCCGCCAAAGCCGGCATCAAGGAGATGATCGGCGCCAAGGCCGACGGCACCTTGGGCGCGATGAGCGGATCCTGCAAGCTCCACAAGGATTCGCTGTCCCACGACATCCAGGTGCAGCTGAACAGCACCGGGGTCTGCGTCATCCCGGTCCCCGAAAACCTCCAGAAGAGCATGTCGGAGCTGGGGCAGAAAGCCTGCCAGCAATACGCGCTGAAAGAGTTTGCCGAGAACGTCGTGCTGCTGGACACCGGGCACGCGAAGCTGATGTCGGCCTACTATCCGCTGGACATGCTGCGCCAGATCCCCGGCTTTGAAAACGCCCGCTTCGAGGATCCCTACGCCGGCGGCATCGGCAACTCCATGCGCTACTTCGGCATGCTTCCCCGCAACAACGCCCTCAAGGTGGAGGGGTTGGAGAACGTCTATTGCGGCGGAGAGAAGGCGGGCCTGCTGGTCGGCCACACCGAGGCGATCATCACGGGAACCCTAGCCGGCCACAACGCGGCCAGATGCGCTCTGGGGCTGGAAGACGCCGAGTTCCCCATGAGCCTTGCCTGCGGTGACGGCATCGCCTATGTAAGGGAAATGATGCAGACCGAGGCCGGATTGACCAAGAAGTACACCTTCTCCGGCAGCGTGCTCTTCGATCACATGAACAGCGTGAACCTTTACACGACCGACATCGACCAGATACGGCATAACGTCGCCAAGGCCGGGATGACGAATTTCTTCGCCAAGAATCTCGCCAATCAGTGAGTGAAGAAACTTCATAAAGAACTTCCGGACAGGATAAACGCCAAATATCATACGATGCCGCTTACGCTGATCTGATCGGTGCGGGCTGCGGGGAACAGCAGAGGAGAATGAAATGCATGTAGCGTCACTTTCACTGGCAGATTGGGTTTTCATGTTTTTCGTGCTCGCCACTTTGGGCTGCCTGGCAACGCGCAGGGACGCTCTGCTGCCGACTTCCATCGGTCTGCTGGTGGTCGGGTCGATTCTCAAGGGAAGTCTCGTCGGCGGCATCATGGTCGCCTTCAACTCCATCATGGCGGCTACCACCGACCTGCTGAACATCATCATCGTCATCGCCTTGGTGGTCATGATGACCAAGACCATGGAGGACATGGGTTCCGACCGGCTGATGGTCGCTCCGCTGCGCGGCCTTTTGAGCCGGCCGAGCGTCTCCTACTGGGTGATCGGCTTCGCCATGCTGATCCTTTCCTGGTTCATCTGGCCCACCCCGGCCGTCGCCCTGCTGGGCGCGCTGGTACTGCCGCTTGCCATCGTGGGGGGGCTACCGCCGATGATCGCAGGCATGTCGCTGTCGATCTTCGGCAAGGGAATCGGCCTGTCGAGCGACTTTATCATCCAGGGGACCCCCTCGGTCACCGCCAAGATGACCAAGATACCGGTGGGCGACATCATCTCCGCCAACATCCCGATCTGGGCGACGGTATCCATCGTCGCCGCGACCAGCGCCTTTTTCATCGCCCGCAAGGCCATCAAGGCCAGCCAGGGAAGTGAAGTGGAAAGCACCGCCGGCAGCCTCGACATGGAAAGAAGGGCCGCCGCAGCCACCGCCACCATCCACGCAAGCCCCATCGGCAAGGTCATGGCCTGGGTGATCCCGCTCTGCCTGATACTCGACGTCTACGTCATGTTCGACCAGAAACTCAAAGGCGGCGCGGCAACGGCACTGGTCGGCGGCACCGTGCTCGGCATCACCATGATCAGCTCCTGCTTCCAGTATAAGGGCGACGCCTTCGCCAAGGTCATGGATCATGCCCGTCACGGCTGGATGTTCGCGGTAAAGGTGTTCGGACCGGTGGTCATCATCGCCGGGTTCTTCTGGCTGGGCGGCGATTCGCTCAAGGACATCCTCAAGGATAAGGCCGCGGAAGGGCTCATGTTCCACTGGGGCTATTTCCTGGCGGCCCCCCTGCCGATCAACACCTTCATGGTGTCGCTCATGGTGACCATTGCCGGCATCCTGGCGGCTTTCGACGGCTCGGGCTATGCTGCCATCCCGCTGGGGACCAGCATCGCCATGGCGCTTGGCACCCCCATTCACGCCAACGTGGCGATCCTGGCCTCGCAGGCGCAGATGGCCGCCATCTGGACCGGCGCCACCCTGGTTCCCTGGGGCTTCCTGGCGGTGACGGCATCGTTTGCCGGCGTCGACCCGGCCGACCTGGCGCGGCGCAACATGTGGCCAACCTTGCTGGGACTAGCGGCGGGCGTCGTCGTGACAGCCTGTATGGCGTAGGCCAGAACGTGCAGGCTGCAGGGCAGGACGTGCAAGGGTGGCGAAGCGGGCCGCCGCAGATAGTTTGATTGCTTGATAGTAAGAAAGCCCCACCAGGGAAACCCGGTGGGGCTTTTGCTTTTGCATGCAGGCGGCAGGAACTCCGGCACGAAGGGAAAGAACATACTTGCGGGAAATCCGCGTACAGGAGACCACTCCTACGTTCGAATAGCATCCTGCCGCATAGGTTTCCCACGCTGGATCATGGGGACGATAGGTCTGGAACCATCAACTTTGAAGAACGCCTTGTCCCGCTACCGTCACACGCCCAGGTCGAAGGTGATCCCCTGGCTTAAGGGGAGCTCGCTGGAATAGTTGATGGTGTTGGTGGCACGCCGCATGTACGCCTTCCAGGAGTCGGAACCGGACTCGCGGCCGCCGCCGGTCTCCTTTTCGCCGCCGAAGGCGCCGCCGATCTCTGCGCCGGAGGGGCCGATGTTGACGTTGGCGATGCCGCAGTCGGAACCGAGCGAGGAGAGGAAGGTTTCCGTCTCGCGCAGGTCGCTGGAGAAGATGCAGGAGGAAAGCCCCTGCGGCACGCTGTTCTGCAGGGCGATCGCCTCCTTCAGCGTTTCATAGGTGAGCACGTAAAGTATGGGCGCGAAGGTCTCGTGCCTCACAACGTCGCTCTGGGCGGGCATCTCGACCAGCGCCGGCCTGACGTAGAATGCGTCGGGGAAGCGGTCCTGCAGCACCCGCTCGCCGCCATGCACTGTCCCACCCTCTGCCCTGGCGCGCTCCAGCGCTCCGGACATCCCCTGGTAGGCGGCCGCATCGATCAGGGGACCGACCAGGGTCCCGGCTTCCAGCGGGTTGCCGATGGCGACGGTTTCGTAGGCCTTGCGGACGCGCGGCAGCAGCGTCGCCGCGATGTCTTTGTGGACGATCAGACGGCGCAGCGAGGTGCAGCGCTGACCGCAGGTACCCACCGCCGAGAAGACGATTGCGCGCACGGCCATCTCCAGGTCGGCCGAGGGGGCCACGATCATGGCGTTGTTGCTGCCCAGTTCCAGGATGGCGCGGCCGAAGCGCTCCGCCACCTTGATGCCGACCGCGCGTCCCATCTGGGTCGAGCCGGTCGCGGAGATCACCGGCACCGCGGGGCTAGCGACCAGCGCCTCCCCGAGGTCTCGGCCGCCGTTCACGACCTGCACCAGCCCCTCGGGCTCCGCGCCGAAACGCTCGGCGGCGCGACGGTACACCTGCATGCAGGCAAGCGCGGTCAGCGGGGTCTTCTCCGACGGTTTCCAGATCACCGGGTTGCCGCACACCAGGGCCAGCGCCGCGTTCCAGGCCCAGACCGCAGCCGGGAAGTTGAAGGCGGAGATAACCCCGATGGTTCCGATCGGGTGCCAGGTTTCCATCATGCGGTGGCCGGGGCGCTCCGAGGAGATGGTCAGGCCGTAGAGTTGGCGGGACAGGCCGACAGCGAAGTCGCAGATGTCGATCATCTCCTGCACTTCTCCGAGCCCCTCCTGGTAGATCTTCCCGACTTCCAGGGAGATCAGGCGTCCCAGGTCCGCCTTGGCGGCGCGCAGTTCCTCGCCGAGCAGGCGCACCAGTTCACCGCGCCGGGGCGCCGGAACTGCGCGCCAGGCGTCGAAGGCGACGCCGGCCCGGGCGATGATGCCGTCCATTTGGGCCAGGGTGTTTTCCTCCAGGGTGGCGAGCAGCGACCCGTCGATGGGCGAAACGGCGGCCAGGGTGCCGCCGGGGGCGTCGTGCAAGTCAAATGGCTGCAGAATTTCGGTATGGTTCATTTTCTTGCTCCTTCGAACTCGTCGAGTAGGACCATGGAAACGTTGGCGTTGTGTTGGGGGAAAGTTGTTTTCCCCCTAGCCCTCCCCCTCCGGGAGAGGGAACTTTCTTGATCGCTGGTCAGTCCTACGCCTTGCCCTGTTTCAGTTTCTCCTGCGCCTTGAGCCAGGAGGCGACCGGCGGGATGGAGTTCTCCTCGGATTCGGTGACCACGTCGAGGAAGAACGGCCCGTCGTAGGCGAAGGCTTCCTCCAGGCCGGCCTCCAGCTCCTCGGGTGTCGACACCTGGCGCGACTTCAGGCCGAAGCCCTGCGCCACCAGGGCGGGATTGCCCGGGGTGAAATCGACGGAGAAATACTTGCTCTTGGCGTGCAGTGACTGCAGGGCCTTGATCCAGCCAAAGCAGGAGTTGTTGAAATGGATCAGCACGGCGGGGATCTCCAGCCGGGCCAGCGTCTCCAACTCTCCGGCTACCATCCCGAGGCTGCCGTCACCGAAGAGGCCGACCAGGCGGGCGTCAGGCCGCGCCATGTGCGCTCCGACCAGGGCCGGGATGGCGTACCCCAGTCCGCCGTAGCCCCGGGGGATGATGAACCTGGAGCCGTTGCCGCTCAGTTTCAGGAACCGGGTGATGTAGGGCGTGGGAGTTCCCGCATCGGAGATGACGATGGAGGTCTGATGCAGGTGCTTGTTCAGTGCGGCGATGACCCGTTGCGGCTTGAGCGGGGTGTCGTCGGCATTGAGCTCCGCCTCGGAGTCGCGCCAGAACTGGACGCGGGCCTTGTTTAGATCTTCTACCCAGGGAGACGGAGTGCGGGTAGCCCCTCTCCCTTTCAGGAGGACCACGAGGTCAGCCAGGACCAGCCGAGCGTCTCCGGCGACGCTCAGGGTGTTCTCGAAATTGTTGGAGAGCAGTTCGGGATCCAGGTCGATCTGGAGAATCTTGCGCTCCGCGTTATGGGAAGGAAGGGTCCACTTGAGCGTGGAGACCGACCCCATCTTGCAGCCGACGTACAGGATGACGTCGGCCTCTTCTACCGCCCTGATGGCGTGGGGATGGAAGCCGTTGTCGCCGATGACGCCGAGGGCCAGCGGGTGCTCGTCCGCGATGATCCCCTGTCCCGAGATGGTGGTGACCACCGGGGCCGACAGCCACTCGGCGGTGGCCTTGATCTCGGCGCCGGCCTGGGAGTGGTTGGTGCCGCCGCCGGCCACGATCACCGGGCGTTTTGCCTGGATCAGGTGCTCCACCAGCGCCTCCAGGGCCACGCGACTGCCGCGGGTCCGGAAGGAGGGGTAGCTGCAGCAATCGGCTGCGGGATAGAGCGCCTCCATTTTGCCGGTGTACTCCCCGCTGGAAGCTTCAGCCGAAATGGCGAGCGACACCGCGCCGGGGCGGCCGCAAGTCGCGATGCGGAAGGCGCGCCGGATGGCTTCCGGGAGCTTGTCGGTAAATTTCAGCAGGGCGGAGAGCTTGGTGATGGTCTTGAAGAGCGACTCGCAGTCGAGCTCGGTGATGGTCTTTTTCCCCTCGCCGGCCATGGCGTTGTCCGAGGTGAGCAGGATGACCGGGATGGACGAGGCGTTGGCTTCCGCCACCCCCGGCACCGAGTAGAGGGCGCCGGCGCCGCTGGGGCACTCGCAGACGCCGGGCTTGTGCGACAGGCGCGCGTAGGCGTCGGCCATGAAGGATGCGGAGCGCTCGTCCCGGGCAAGGATATGCCGGATGGCGGGTGCGGCATCGTAGAGCGCCTCGTAGAAGGCGATGCTGGTATCCCCGGGAACCCCGAAGATGACCTCCACCCCTTGTGCCTGAAGCATCTTCACTATAACTTGAGCTCCGTTCATGTTGTCTCCCTTTCTAAACCTAAAAAGCATGCTCCGGCTTAAAGGCTACTTGGTGCGCTGTGTACGTTCGATGCTTCGTGGCGACTCCGGTTGGGCGCATGATGATGCGCCCCTACACTATCTCTGGCAGAGGAATCCATACTCTCTCTCGCCCTCGCTACTACACCCGCTCCAGCACCAGCGCGATCCCCTGGCCTACGCCGATGCACATGGTGCAGAGCGCACGCCTGGCACCGGTGCGCTGCAGCTGATGCACGGCGGTGGTAACCAGGCGGGCGCCGCTCATCCCGAGCGGGTGCCCCAGGGCGATGGCGCCGCCCTGCGGGTTGATCCGGGGATCGTCGTCGGCCAGACCGAGCTGCCGGGTGCAGGCAAGCGCCTGGGCGGCGAAGGCCTCGTTGAACTCCAGGATGTCCAGGTCCTTCATGGTGAGCCCCAGCCGCTCCAAAAGCTTGGTCGTTGCCGGAACGGGACCCATTCCCATGATCCGCGGGGCGACGCCGGCGACAGCCATACCCAGCACCCGGGCCCTGGGCACCAGCCCATGACGCTCGGCTGCCGCAGCGCTTGCCAGAAGCACAGCCGCGGCGCCGTCGTTGATGCCGGAGGCGTTGCCGGCGGTGATGGTCCCACCGGGGAATATGGTCTTCAGTTGAGCCATCTTTTCCAGGGCGGTGACGCGGAGATGCTCGTCGCGCTCGACCAGGACTTGGGTCCCTTTGGGCCCGGCGATGGCCACCGCGGTGATCTCCCGCGCCAAGCGCCCGTCCTCCTGTGCCGCTTGGGCTTTGAGCTGGCTCCAGAGGGCGAAGCGGTCCTGGTCCTCGCGGCTGATGCCGAATTCGCGTGCCACGTTCTCGGCGGTTTGCGGCATGCTTTCGGTGCCGAAGCGCGCGTCCAGCAGCGGGTTGACGAAGCGCCATCCCATGGTGGTGTCGAAGATCTCGGCGGCGCGCGAGTAGGCGGAGGTCGCCTTGGCCATGACGAAGGGGGCGCGGGACATGCTCTCCACTCCGCCGGCAATCAGCAGTTCGGCCTCGCCCGCCCGGATGGCTTGGGCCGCGGAGCCGACGGCGTTGAGGCCGGAGCCGCAGAGGCGGTTGACCGTGCAGCCGGGGACGCTCTCGGGGAGCCCCGCCAGGAGCGACGCCATGCGGGCCACGTTGCGGTTGTCCTCGCCGGCCTGATTGGCGCAGCCGAAGATGACGTCGTCCACCGCCTGCCAGTCGACGTCGGGGTTGCGCGCCATCAGCGCCTTGAGCGGGACCACGGCAAGGTCATCGGCACGTACCGGGGCCAGGGCGCCGCCGTAACGGCCGATCGGGGTGCGGATCGCATCGCAGATGAAAACTTCCTTCATGGTATTCCTCCGGGCCATACGTGCTGGCCGCCTTAGAGCATTTCTCTTATTTTGCGGAATCCGCCCAGCATGACCTCGCCCAGGGTGTCGATCTCCCGCTCAGTCATCGGAGTGGAGAGGGTGCCCGAGCAGGTGTTGATCATGATGAGGCCGTTGTCGAAGCAGTGGTCGAGCAACTCCTTGGTGAGCCGCGCTTCCTGCGGAGTAACGAAAGCGGCGCGGTAGTTTTCCGGCACCTCGGCCTTCATGTGGACCCGGAACATGGAGCCGCCACCGGTCACGCAGGCCGGGACGCCGGCGATCTGGATCGCCGCTGCGATGTTGGCCCGGGCCCGGTCGGCCAGGGCGTTGAGCTTAAGTACCGCCTCCCGGTCGAAGAGCTCCATGGAGACCCGGCCGGCGGTCATGGTGATCGGGTTGGCGGAGAAGGTGCCGGAGAGCGGGAACAGGTACTTGTCCGACAGCGGGTTCATGACCTCCATGACCTCCTGGCTGCCTGCGACCGCTCCCACCGGGAAACCGCCGCCGATCATCTTGCCCATGGCGGTCAGGTCCGGGCGCACGTCGTACCATTCCTGGGCGCCGCCGTAGTTGGAGCGGAAGGTGATGACCTCGTCGCAGACCAAAAGGGCGCCGTTCCTGCGGGTCCAGGCGTGCAGGGCGCGCACGAACTCGGGGGAGGCGGGGACCAGCCCTACCCGGTGCGGCATCAGGTCGACCAGGACGCAGGCGAGCTCGGCAGCGTGGCGGTCCAGGATGGCAAGGGCACGCTCGGGGTCGTTGAACGGTATGATCACTACGTCGTTCAGGGCCGAGGCGGGGGTGCCGTGGGCGACCGGCACGCTGGCCGGATTGTTTATATCGCCCCAGGTGGCGGGGCTCGCGGTCTGGCTCACTTCGGCATAGTCGTAGAGGCCGTGATAGGCCCCCTCGACCTTGGCGATCTTGGGCCGGCCCGTGTAGGCGCGGGCCGCCTTCAGGCACCCCATGACCGCCTCCGTGCCGGAATTGACGAAACGGATCCGCTCGAAGCTGGGGTTGCGGCCGCACATGAGCTCGGCGTGCAGGATCTCCGCCTCGGTCGCCAGGGTGAACGCCGTGCCGCGCTGCAGCTGCTCCGTGACGGCTGCCACCACCGCAGGGTGGGCGTGGCCGTGGATCAGCGAAGCCATGTTATTGGCGAAGTCGATCCGCTTGACCCCTTCGATGTCGGTGACGTAGCAGCCGGCACCCTGTGCGACATAGGCCGGATGAGGTTGGCGCAGCACGGTGTTCCGGCTGACGCCGCCGGGGAGCACCTTGCAGGCCCGCTGGTAAAGCGCCGCGCTTTTCGATTGTTCCGCCTGTACCGATTCTTTCATATGCTCACCTTTTATTGATTTCGTAGGGGCGAACCTCGTGTTCGCCCTGCTCCGCTACGCAGCGGTCCCCGCCGTCCCGTCGGTCAGCTTGGCGCCGGTCCGCTCCTGGACATATTCGAAGCTGACGCCGGGCGCCAGCTCGGTGACCTGGAACCCCCCGGGGGTCAGATCGATCACCGCCAGGTCGGAGTAGATCCGGGTTACCACCGCCTTGCCGGTCAAGGGATAGCTGCAGGCCTCAACCAGCTTGGCTTCACCGGTGTTGGTGCAGTGCTGGGTGATGACGAAGATGGTCTTGACGCCGGCTACCAGGTCCATCGCTCCGCCCACGGCGGGGATCGCGTCGCTCGCGCCGGTGGACCAGTTGGCCAGGTCGCCATTTTCGGCGACCTGCATGGCACCCAGGACGCAGACGTCGATATGCTGGCCGCGGATCATGGCGAAGCTGTCGGCATGGTGGAAATAGGAAGCTCCCGGGACCACGGTGACCATCTTCTTCCCCGCGTTGATCAACTCGGGATCTTCCTCGCCGGCCGCCGGCGGCGGTCCCATGCCAAGCAGGCCGTTTTCGGTGTGATAGATGACTTCGCGCCCTTCGGGCACGTACAGGGCCACCAGCTCCGGGATGCCGATTCCCAGGTTGACATAGGAGCCGTCGGGGATATCCAGGGCGGCCCGCTTGGCCATTTCGTCACGGCTCCAGCCCAGTCTTTTCTTTTCTGTGATCACGGGTAGCACCTCCCTTCGGCGATGAGTTTCGATTCCTGGGCGGGATCGCAGACGGTGACCAGGCGGTTCACGAAGATGCCGGGTGTGATCACCACTTCCGGGTCGATATCCCCCAGCTCCACCAGGCTTCCGGTCTGAACGATGGTGGTCCTGGCGGCCATGGCCATGATGGGCGCGAAGTTGCGCGCGGTCTTGTGGTAGACCAGGTTGCCGTGGCGGTCGGCGCGCTCGCACTTGATCAGGGCGAAGTCGGCCTTGAGGCCGTACTCCATGACGTAGTCGCGACCCTCGAAGCTGCGCAGTTCCTTCCCTTCGGCCAGGGGGGTGCCGACCGAGGTCGCGGTGAAGAAGGCCGGGATGCCGGCGCCGCCGGCCCGGATGCGCTCGGCCAGGGTCCCCTGGGGCACCAGCTCCAGCTCTATCCTGCCGCTTCGGTACAGCTCCGGGAACACCAGGGAGTTGGTCGTGCGCGGATAGGAGCAGATCATCTTCCCCACCTGCCCGTTCTCGATCAGGGCCGCGAGCCCCACGTGGCCGCTGCCGGTGTTGTTGTTCACCACGGTCAGATTCCTGGCCCCCAGGTCGATGAGTGCGTGAATCAGCTCGATGGGGCTGCCGACCTCGCCGAAGCCACCTATCATGACGGTGGCGCCATCGAAGATATCGGCAACCGCTTCAGCTGGCGAACCGACGCTTTTATTGATCATCGCTGCTACCCCTTTGCTTCGAAAGTTAGAAACTGTTCTGCCACGGAGACACGGAGCTCACGGAGAAAATCCAAGACACTACCGGGTAAAGGCGAAGAGTAGTGAATCGCTTTTCCCTCTTTTTGCTTTTGCCTACCTCCGTGTTCTCCGTGTCTCCGTGGCTAATTGCTTCCAGGTACTTGCCTAAGCCAGCCGCTGGCGCAGCGCTTCGGCCAGGCCCTCCTCGATCTCCTTTAGCTCGTCCTCGAAGAAGAACTTCTCCGTGTCCAGGGGCTTCAGCAGGTCGACCTTGTTCTGCTTCTCGTCGTACTTGGCCAGGAACACCCGGCTCATCCACTCCATGTTGCGGGACTCGGTGAACTGCAGGGCGAAGCACTTCTCGCCGTTCACGACCGAGGTCCCCAGGATGGAGAGCTTGCCGGCCGAGATGGTCATGGAGATGTGACGCGACGGACGGTTGATGGAGGAGAGCGAGCGGTAGATCCGGCTGAAGACCTGTTCCACGTCGGCCAGCGGCGCGGCGAAGTAGTGGTGCTCGCCGGTCGGACGCGCGCAGTACATGGAGTGGAAGCTGATTCCCATCATGGCGAGGATGTTTGCCAGATCGATCCAGTTCTGGGCCGAGCGCTCGACGTCCACCTTGCCGTCCTCACCCATGTAGAGGCTGATGTGGTTCATGATCGGGCTCTGGCTGCGCACCATGACGTGGTGGGCCTTGAGCCGGCGGATCGCGGCCAGGGTCCGGGGATTCAAGAGCTCCCGCGGGGTGGAAAAGTGCGCCATCCAGGACATCTGGATGCCGTTGTCGTACAGCTCGTCGAAGAGCTCCAGCATCCCGTTGTAGTTGCTGTTCAGGATCATCTCGGGCATGAAGGTGAGGGAGCGCGAGCCCAGGCGGATGGTCTTGATGTGCGACAGCGCGGGGTCCTGGATGATCGGCCTGGCATACTGCGCGAAGCGGCTGGCCGGCATCATGCCGCCGTCGCCGCCGGTGATCAGGATGTCGCTTACTTCCGTGTGCTCCTTGAGGTAGCGGTGGATCTGCTGCACGTCCTCCTGGATGAACATGTCCTCGTCGCCGCGCACCTGGGCATGGCGGAAGCAGTAGGTGCAGAAGGCGAAGCAGTTCTGGGTGGTGGTGTCGAAGATCAACTGGCACTGCGGATACTTGTGCTGGCTGCCGTCCAGGAATTCTACCGACCCCTCCTCGTTCACGAACCAGGGCTTGTTCAACTGCTGCTTGCCGTCGTGGGGATTGGTCTGGTCCATGTAGTCCTCCACCACCTGGGCCATGGCCGCGTCGGTCTCGGCATTGACATAGGCGTCGGAAGCGTCCAGGGCGATCATGTCCGGTTGCGGGATTACCAGCTGGAAGACGGAGTCTTTCTCGTAGTTGTCCCAGTTGATGGTGTTGAGCGAATGGCTGGTGGCCAGGAAACGGTACACCTGGACAAACATCTCGCGCTTTTTCATCTGGCTCAGTTCAATGCCGTTCTCTTTGAGGATGGCGCAGACCCGGCGGAAGCCCTCCAGGCCGGTGAAGTTCTCGCCGCTCTTGAACAGGAAAGGCTTGGTTTCCAGCAGGCCGGAATGCTGCGGGTAGACGGCCTGCAGGCGGCTCAAGAGGCCTGTCGGCAGCAGGTTCTCCCCGGCGACCACCTGACGGGCGTCATCGGAGAAGCCATAGCGCTCCAGCATCGCTTCAACGTCAGACGGCTTGACGACGAGATCGCCCTGATTCTGCAAACTTTCAGTTTTCTTACCAGTCATTATCCACTCCTGTCGGCTGCTGATTTTGTTTGAGAAATAACGCTTGCGAGCAGCGGCATGGCTGCCATTTCTGATATCTTTTTGGGTCGGCCCGCGGGATGTGCAATCCCGCCCGGTCCTGTTTTTTTATCCCTACGCACCACGTTAATGAAGTGCCGGAAAGATGTAAAGTACTGTTTTGTTGGGGCGTGCCAAGGTTTTGACCGTCTCTAGCCGGGCGGCAACCGCCCGCAAACAAGGGTGTGGGGCGGCCCGAGCCGGGCCGCCCCGGGCTGCTAGATCTCGAACTTGATCCCCTGGGCCAGGGGAAGCGTCTTGCCGTAGTTGATGGTGTTGGTCTGCCGGCGCATGTAGGCTTTCCAGGAATCGGAACCGGATTCGCGCCCGCCGCCGGTCTCCTTCTCGCCGCCGAAGGCTCCGCCGATTTCCGCGCCGGAGGTGCCGATGTTGACGTTGGCGATGCCGCAGTCGGAACCCTCGGCGGAGAGGAACTCCTCCGCCTCCAGGATGTTGCGGGTGAAGATGGCGGAGGAGAGCCCCTGGACGACGCCGTTATGCAGTTCGATGGCATTGGCCAGCTCGCCGGAATACTTGATCAGGTACAGGATGGGCGCGAAGGTCTCTTCCTGGACGATGTGGTAGCTGTTCTCGACCTCGGCGATCGCCGGGACCACGTAGCAGCCCGACTCGTAGCCCGCACCCGCGAGCACCTGGCCGCCGGAAATGACCTGGCCCCCTTCTTCCACGACGCGCACCAGCGCCTTCCGGAAGTCCCCAACCGCCCCCTGGTCGATCAGCGGACCGACGTGGTTCTTCTCGTCCAGCGGGTTGCCGACCTTCAGGCCGCCATAGGCTTTCACGATGGATTCCTTCACCTTGTCGTAGATGGACTCGTGGATGATGAGGCGGCGCGTGGAGGTGCAGCGCTGTCCGGCGGTGCCGACCGCGCCGAAGACGATGGCCGGAAGGGCCATGGCGAAGTCCGCCTCGGGGGTGAGGATGATGGCGTTGTTGCCGCCCAGCTCCAGGATCGACTTGCCGAACCGCTTGGCGATGACCTGGGCTCCGTGGCGCCCGACCTCGGTGGAAGCGGTGATGGAGACCAGCGGGATCCTGGTGTCGTTCAGTAGTCTTTCGCCGACGGTGGCGCCGCGTCCGATGACCAGGTTGAAAAGCCCCTCGGGGAGGTTGTTCGCCTTGATGACGGAGGCCAGGATCTTCTGCACGGCGATGGCGCACAGGGGCACCTTGGAGGAGGGCTTCCAGAGGTTGGTGTCGCCGCAGACCGTCGCGATCATGGCGTTCCAGGACCAGACGGCCACCGGGAAGTTGAAGGCGCTGATGGTGCCGACGATTCCCAGCGGGTGGTACTGGTCGTACATCCTGTGGCGCTCGCGCTCGGAGACCATCGTGTAGCCGTACAGCTGGCGGGACTGGCCCACCGCGAAGTCGCAGATGTCGATCATCTCCTGGACCTCGCCTTTGCCTTCCTGCAGGGACTTGCCCATCTCGTAGGAGACCAGGGTACCCAGGGCATCTTTATATTTGCGCAGCTCCAACCCGATCTGGCGCACGATCTCCCCGCGCTTGGGCGCCGGGATCATGCGCCAGGTCTTGAAGGTCTCCGCTCCCTTGGCGACGATCCTTTCGTAATCCGCCTCGGAGGCCAGATAGACGCTCGCTATGTGCTTGCCGTCCACTGGGGAAACGATATCAAGTTCCCCCTGGTCGGTCGTCGTTACCCACTCAGTCCCGGTAGCTGCCCCGTAGTTCTTATCCTTTATGCCGAGTTGCTTTAAGAAATCCATGATGTTCTCCTGTCCTTGGGTTATTTCGGGTGGGGTCTTGCTAGGTCTTCGCGCTGCCGGTCCGACCTCGTTTTCCGTTGTAGCCACCTTAGGCCTGCGTCCGCAACATGTAAAATATTGTTTTACTGCGGGGGGTATAGGAAAACGCTATGGGACGCGACCTTTGTTAGCGGTGTCTGAATTTTGACAAATATCGCGGATTCAACTATCCTAAAGCCTGCCCGCACAGCCGAAGCACTTCCTGCGTACTCTGAGGATAGTTCAGCGTACACTCATCGGCTCAATCGCCCCGGGACCTGAAGAGTGAAGCCCCGGCGCACAAGAGGTTTCAACTATGAATTTTCGCTGTCTTCGCTATTTCATGGCCGTTTATGAAGAGCTGAGCCTGACCGCCGCGGCGAAGCGCTGCTTTGTCGCCCAGCCTTCCATCTCCTCTGCCATCCAGGAGTTGGAATCGGAACTCAACTGCCAGTTGTTCATCCGTCACACCAAGGGAGTGACCCCCTCGCAGGCCGGGAACAACCTCTATCCCTATGCCAGTAAGGTGGTCGGCGACGTCCAGGCGATCAACGATTTGTTCAAGGCGCCGGCACTGAAGATCGCCCTGAAGCTGGCCCTGATGCCATTTCTGTCAGGGCAGCGCATCAGCCTGATCCTCAAAGACCTGCTGGTCCAGGGACTCGACCTGACGATCGTGGATTTGAGCGAGACGGCCGATGCCAGGATCATTTCCAGCAACCTGCTGGCCGAGAACGAGGTCTTTCACAAGCTTTGGCGCGATGAATACGTACTGGCCATGCCGCTTGGGCATCCGCTTTCCCTGCTGGGGTCCGTTCCCCTGAAGATGCTCAACGGCACCGCCTTCATCAGCCGCAAGCCGTGCGACGTCGACGATGCCTGGAAGTTCGCGGTGCAAAAAAGCGGCATCAGCGTCGATATCAAGGCGACCGTCAAGACCGAGCAGTACGCCCTGGACCTGGTGGCGGCGGGGCTTGGCATCTCCCTGGTTCCCAGTCACTCCACCGGGATACGTGCGGACATCGTCACCTGCGAAATGAGCGACCTGAAGCTGGAGCGGATCGTCGGCCTTGCCTACAACAAGGACCATCCCTTGCCGGCCCAGCTGCTGACTGCCATAGGCAATGTCAAGGATCGCATCGGCGCCGCCTGAAGTTGTGTCAGTTGAGGACGTTCTCAACATGCTTTTTCTCCACTATCCTCTGCTCTCCCCCTCCCGGAGGGGGAGGTCGGGAGGGGGGAAAGCTGAGGTGCCCCCTCCCTGGCCCTCCACTCCACCCTCCGGGGTAGGGGACGCTGATTGAAGGGAAAAGCCCCGCCAGGTACAACCGGGCGGGGCTTTTTTTCGTCCAGGCTTCGGCCCTGCCGCCGGTCAGGACGGAAGGGTCAGCTCCATCTGGGGTCCGATGGACTCCAGGCGCGGCAGACTGCCGGTGAAGAGCTCTTCAGCAATGCCGATGACGGAATCGGGAGTGACGGCATCCAGTTGCGCCAGGTCTTCCGCCACGCAGCGCCCCTTCCCGAAATAACCGACCTCCCGCGCCATGGGGATCAGCCAGTCGGCGGGGTCGTCCAGGCTCAGCAGCAGTTTCCCCCGCGCCTGACGCTTGATGTCTGCCAGGTCACCCGCGGTAAGTTTTTCCCGGGAAAGCTTCAGCACCTCGTGATGGCACACCTCTATCGCTTCCTGGGCGCGGCCGCTGTTGCAGCCCGCCACCACGACGAAGGCGGGGCGGTCGCTGTACTCCAGCAGGTAGGCGCCCACCGAGTAGGCGAGTCCTCGCTCCTCGCGCACCTCCCGGAAGAGCCGCGAGCTCATGCCGCCGCCCAGCACCAGCCGCAGGACCTGCATGGACCAGTAGCGCGGGTCGGTGGGGGAGATGGACGGGTAGCCGAGGTAGAACTGCACCTGCTGCATCTCGCGCGGGTTGTGACGGGCGAAGGCCAGGCCGTTGCCCCCCGGGGGAGCGGAGACCGGGGCCGGCGCCGGCTCGCGCGCCTGAACGCCCCCCATGTACCCCTCGACCATGGCGACGATGGCCTCGTGATTTATGCTGCCGGCTGCGGCGACGACGGTCGACTTCGGCACGTAGCGCTGCCGCTTGTGCTGCATCAGCTGGTCCCGGGTGATGCTGCTGATGACCTCGGGCGTGCCCAGCACCGGCCTCCCGAGCGGGTGGTCCGCCCAGAAGCCGGCGGCGAAGCGGTTATACAGGAAGCGGTCCGGACTGTCCTCGGCGCGCTTGATCTCTTCCAGAACCACGCCGCGCTCGGTTTCGATCTCCTTTTCCGGCAGGGTGCTGTTGAGGAACATGTCGCTTAGCACGTCGAAGGCCTGGGGCAGGTCGGAGCTCAACGCCTTCAGGTAGTAGGTCACCCCTTCCTGGCTGGTGCAGGCGTTGGGCTGGGCGCCGATGGTGTCGAGTTCGGTGGTGATCTGGTAGGAAGTGCGCTTCTCCGTCCCCTTGAAGAGCAGGTGCTCGATGAAATGCGATGCGCCGCCGATGCGCGGATCCTCGTCCCGGGAGCCGCTCAGGACGTGGATGGCGATCGCTGCGCCCTGCAAGCCCGGGGTCGGCTGGGTGATGACGCGGATGCCGTTTGCCAGCTCGGTCTGGTGGACCTTCGGTGTGCTGCTGTTGTCAGTCATGCAAAACTCCTTTGTGCAGAAGGCGGTATTGACGGCCTGCGTCAAAGCCATTGCTCGCAGCTCTTAGCGTTTTCTAAAGATCGCTTGTGTTTCCAATGCTTTATTGTACCCCCCAATCCGGCATGAAGTCAAAGCCCCCCGTTAATAAATCTGGCTCGGACCCGCATCCGCGCCGCTGCTCCCCGGCGCCGGAGGGCCGCTCCGGTTTCACTTCCACTGGAAATCAGCTACACTTCCCTTGTGGGGAAGGCGTCCTGGTTAACGGCAAGGCCGACCGAAGGGCATTGCCGCCGGGACCCTACGGGTTTACCTGATACCGACGCTTTTAGAGGACGGTCGGGCCATGACTTCAGCCGCCGGTTGATTCCTGGCCTGCCGGGAGGAGGATTGCATGAAAACAGCACGCGGGGCACTGGTTGCACTGTTACTGCTGATACTTGCCGGCAGTGCGCTGCCGGCCTGGGGACTTACCGGCACGCTCTCACCGGAGGGCAAATCATTTATTAAGGATGCTGCCAGTGCCGGCCTGGTGGAAGTTCAGTTGGGGCAGGTGGCGAGCGACAGGGGGGGCTCGCAGGAGGTGAAGGACTTCGGCGGGCTCATGGTGCGGGACCACGGCAAGGCGAACGAGGAACTGAGGACACTGGCGGCGCAGAGGAACCTGAAACTGCCGGACCAGGTGGAACGCAAGCACAGCTTGATGATTGCCAAGCTTTCGGAGTTTTCCGGAACCAGCTTTGACAGGAAATACCTGCAGGCAATGGTCATGCACCACGGCAAAAACATCGCGCGTTTCAAAAAGGCCATCAAGAGGGTGAAGGACCAGGACCTCAACGCCTGGGCCGTCGCCACCTTGCCGGTTTTGCAGCAGCACCTGCAACTGGCGAAGGAAATGATCCGGACCTTGGGCTTCCGTTGACCGGGGGCGCTTGCTCCTGAGCGCTCTTAGGCCTGCAGGTTCTTGCTCTCCCTTGACATTCCGGCGAAAAAGAACAAGAGTAGCTGTTCTGCGCGACTCAAGCGCCGAAATTCGGTGGACAGGAACTTCAATGCAGGGAAAAGCCCTAAAGTCAGACCTATTGTTATTGCTCATTGCGGCCATCTGGGGAGGCGGCTTCGTCGCCCAGCGGCAGGGCCTGGAATTCGTCGGGCCGTTTACCTTCAACGGGGTGCGGTTTGCCCTGGGGAGCCTTTCCCTGCTCCCGTTGATCCTGATCAGCCAGCGGCGCCGAAACCGGGTGCCCGCGCCCCTGGCTAAAGCGGGCAGGCGGCCCCTGCTGGTCGGGGGAGCCCTGGCTGGGGCGGCCCTTTTCCTGGGGGCCTCCCTGCAGCAGGTCGGCATGGTCTACACCACCGCGGGCAACGCCGGGTTCATCACCGGTCTTTACGTGGTGATCGTCCCCCTGATCGGCCTTTGCTGGGGGCAGCGCCCGAGCCTCGGCACCTGGCTTGGCGCCCTGCTGGCCGCCTCCGGTTTGTACCTCCTCAGCGTCACCGCCCGGTTTTCCATCGGTTACGGCGATCTGCTGGAGCTGATCGGCGCCTTTTTCTGGGCCGGCCACGTGCTCCTTATCGGCTGGCTCTCCCCGCGCCTGGACGCTCTCAAACTCTCCGCTCTACAGTTCGCCGTCTGCTCCTGCCTAAGCCTGGTCACCGCTTTCTGCATCGAGGCGCCGAGCCTTCCCGGCATCCTGCGGGCCGCGCTCCCGATCCTTTATGGCGGGGTCATCTCCGTGGGTGTTGCCTACACCATGCAGGTGGTGGCCCAGCGCGACGCCCACCCCGCGCACAGCGCCGTCATCCT
>TBL_comb47_HYPODRAFT_10002560_pt1 | contig 22329 bp, 12 predicted proteins | sample TroBogypolimnion_40_FD_10682 | JGI IMG/M metagenome (IMG submission 10682)
TTTGGTGTGGAGATGAGTACAGATCACACCCTAGAAGAAGTGGGCAAGCAATTCGATGTCACCCGAGAGCGTATACGTCAGATCGAAGCAAAAGCACTCCGTAAAATGCGTCATCCAAGTCGTAGTGACAAGCTCAAAACTTTCTTAGAGGAAGATTGATCGAAGCATTTACGGGCCCATAGCTCAGTTGGTTAGAGCAGAGGACTCATAATCCTTTGGTCCCAGGTTCAAGTCCTGGTGGGCCCACCAGAAATGAAAATACCAACCTTCGGGTTGGTATTTTTTTGTATAGACTATTAGAACTACTATTGAGGTAATTCTTAATCAAGATGAATGTACAAAAACCACTTAGCCAAAATGAGCGCATTAGACGCGTAATGTTGCTCTGTTGCTATTCGCTCCGAAACTTTGCATTCTATAGGTCAGGCTGGAAGAGTAGGAAACTTCAAGCAAGGAACCAATTTTGGGTTGAAGCAAATGGAGCATTTCTAGATAGAGCGATGAGGCATTGAAATTACCGCTCTAAAGTAATTTGCTCTCATAACCTGAGAGCCTAAACATACCTTCAAACTCATAAAAAGTAGGGTGGGTAGCAAATGGTGAGGTTTGGTCACGTGAGCGTTACTTTAAGTAACGCTTACTCCCTTAAAATACTCTGGAGCAATCAAGTGCTAAACAGTGTTTCAAAATTCCTGTAGTTTTGAAAACTAAAGAGCGAGATTCTCAGTACCCAATTCCTACTCACCCCCTTCATGAACCGCTCAGTCCGCATCTTCCTCTCTTCTACCTTCCGTGATTATGGAGAGGAACGCCATCTTCTTGTTACGAAAGTCTTCCCTGCTCTTAGAGCTAAGCTTAAAGATCGCTTCGTAGAGTTAGTCGATGTTGATTTGCGCTGGGGGATTACCGTTCAGCAAGCGGAGAGGGGGGAGGTGCTACCTATTTGTTTGGCGGAGATTGATCGAGCTAGGCCCTACTTTGTAGGGATGTTAGGTGATCGCTATGGCTGGATTCCCCCTAAAGATGCATATGCCGCAGACTTAGTCGAGCGTCAACCTTGGCTAGTTAGCCACAGGGGTGGCAAAAGCGTTACCGAATTAGAAATGCTCCATGGGGTACTCAATAACCCCAAAATGGCGGGTAGAGCCCTGTTTTACTTTAGATCTTCCGCCTATGCCAAACAAAAAGGTGGGGACTATCTATCTGAATCGTCGGAAGATCATAAGCTTCAGCAAAAGCTTAAAGCACGCATCGCTAAACACCGCTTCCCGGTAGTGCGTTATCGGAACCCAGAGACCTTTGCCAAGCGCCTGGAAAAAGACCTCTGGAAGTTAATTGATAAAGAGTTCCCCGCTACAAGCGTGCCTGATGCCTTCACTAGAGAAGGTCTTAAGCATGAGGCCTACGCGGCCCCTAGAAGAAGGTTGTACCTAGGTGGTGAAAAATACCTTACTGCGCTAAGTAGAGCAGTGCAAAATAAAGAGAGCAAGATCCTGATCGAAGGTGCTTCTGGTGGAGGTAAAAGCGCACTACTAGCCAACTGGCTGCAAAGCTACCGAACCAAACACCCCAAACACCTCCTCTTTGAGTACTATCTAGGAGCTAGTACCGACTCAGCTGATCCTTCAGTATTAGTAAGACGCCTCATTGAGACCATTAAACGCATCACTGGCAGTAATGATGAGATCGCTGGAGATCCCCAAAAGCTGTATGACAGTATCCCCACTTGGTTAGCAAGCGCTAGTAGTTATGCTGGCAAACGCAAAACGCAGTGGGTCTTAGTGATTGACTCTCTGAACAGTCTCGCAGATTTAAAAGACCTGCGCTGGTTACCAGAGTTTTTACCGCCCCACATTACGCTGATCATTTCCACCCTCCCAGGAGAGGTGAAAGAAGCATTGTTAACAAAGGTGAGCAATAAACCGAACTCCAGGCAACTGGAGAAGTGGCATACCCTCCAAGTTAAACCGTTAACTAGTGCTGGGCGCAAAAATTTACTAATCACCTACCTGGCCAAGTACAACAAAACCTTAGCCCCAGACTTACTCAGGCAAGCCATAGCGCATCCGTTATCGAACAACCCCCTCTTTTTAAGAACCTTAGCTGAAGAGCTGCGTCTCTTTGGGATCCATGAAGAGCTACAAAAGCACTTAAAACACTATCTGACTAGTAAAACTATTGATGATCTATTTGAGAAGGTGCTTAAAAGAGTAGAAGGGGATAACGGCAAAGAAGTTCTTCAGAAAGCTATGCAGGCTATTTGGGCTAGTCGGTCTGGACTTACTGAAAAAGAGATCCTTGCTATCGTTAAGCTCAAACCCGCAACCTGGGCTCCGATCCGCAATGCCTTAGATGAATGCCTACTTGAGTCCAATGGGAAGATCGCCTTTGCGCATGACTACATGCGCATTGCAGTCAAAGATCGATACCTCAAAACTAAGTTACTACAAAAACAAGCCCATATCGATCTGGCTAAGTACTTCCAAAAGCAAATAGCAGATGCCAGAAGAGCAGAAGAGGAGCCCTATCAGTGGCGAGAGGCGCAGGAGTGGGGAAGGCTAAAAATCTTTTTATTAGATAAATTAACTTTTCTAAGTTCCATTAAGTATCGTGGTCAAAATGAATTTCTTTCTTACTGGCTTTTAATTTCAGAAAGACTAAATCTAAACATAGAGCGAGAGTACAGTAAGAGATTAAAAATCTGGCGACAGTGCATAAGCGCAAATGATGAAGTTGAATTATCAATGGCGCTTGGTGCTTTCTTACGTTCTGCTGGATTTTTTGGCATGCTTCCAGAGTCACTTATCGAAAATGCAATGAATATGTTGCAATCAAGCAATTTTAGAGAGAGGGATTTGCTAATTATTCAATGTTTAGAGGAAATGTCTAATTTATTTATTAGTAGAAATAGCCCTAAAGAAATTTCTAAGGCAAGAAAATTATTAAATAAAGCAATTGAAATATGCGATAACAAATCCCTTAATAAATATCTACCAAATTATTTAAATTTACTTGGGCTGATCGAGATACGTGATCATAACTATAATTTAGCTGAAAAAAAATATCAAAGTGCTTTAGCCCTTTTCGAGAAACAAGATGGGATTGATAATCCATACACTACTGCAACGATCTTTAATAACCTAGGTGATCTGAGTTGCACTAGAAAAAATTATCCACAAGCAGTTAAATATCTTAGTCAATGTTTAGAAATTAGGCGATCAAGACTATCTCAAGACGATTTACTTATTGCCGTAACAAGCGATAACCTTGCTAAAGTTTATTCTTTTTTAGGGCGGTTTAAAGAGGCAAACATCTTGCATACAAAGGCGCTTGAAATTAGGACTAATTTGCTTGGGAAATCTCATCCGGAAAGAAATAATTCAATTATTAATTTGGCTATGAGCCTATTTTCTCAAGGCAAATATCTTGAGGCTCTTCCATATTACTTAGAGGCAACTAAGTGGGATAGCGAAAAGTTTGGTAGTTCTAATGAATATGTTTTGTACGATCTCATGTCCGCATTAAAATGTATTGTTCATTACCTAAAATCAAATAACCGTAGTGCTAATAGGATTCCTAGAACTTTAATATTACAAGGTCTAGATTTAGTTCAAGATCTTTATTTAAGGGTTGAGGTAGGTAAAGTCCAAAATATATCATTACTAAAAAATGTTCTTAGTCCTACTTTAGAATTTTTAAATTTGTTAATGCTACTTAAAAAGTCAAGCCTTACCAAGGGGCTATTAATATATATCAATCAAGATAAGCTTAGTAAATTTCTTCCGGATTCAATAAAAGACGAACTTAGCTTATTGCTTAAAAAGTAATGCATTATTATGAACACTAGTATTTTATCTACTACTGTAAATTTCTTGCCCTCATGCATTCATAGTCTTATCTCTTAATGGAGATTTTTTTATCAAGGTAATTTCGATAAATCTCTCGCATTTCATTTCCGGTAATTTCTTCTGCCTCCATTACTGCCTCCACTAAATTTTCTACTAGAGGCCAGTTCTGTTTTAGTGCATCAACGGTATTGTGATATTCCTCTTTTAGAATTACATCAATTTCTTCTCGTAATTCAGTATTGCGCGATAAATCTGGATACCATGAGACTAGAGAACCTTTTTGGCCAAGGCCACAACTGGTTATCATATATTGTGCAACGTTTGTTGCTGATGCTAAGTCAGAGCTGGGCCCGGTAGAAATTCTATCAATACCCATATGAATCTCTTCAGCAGCTCTGCCGCCCAGCATTACTCTTATGGATTCAATTAAATTCCTTCGAGTTTCATCAGGATCGTTTTCATCACTGCAATAGCTAGTAAATCCAAGATAATCATCTTTTGGAACGACTGAAAGGTAGGTGATATCTTTCATTCCCTTGCTGCTCAGTAACATCATTACGGCATGACCAGCCTCATGAAATGCCGTGTCACGAATTTTATCCTCAGGCAGAGTTCTTGCTGAGTTTCCGGGGATTTCATATACCTGATCTATCAAATCCATTAAAGATAGGGACTTATTGTTTCTTCTAGCTTGTCTTTTAGCAGATCTTACAATTTGTTCTGCTCTAGCTAGGGTGGTTACATAGCCTTGGGAGCTTTTTGATAGCTGATCAATTTCTATTTGGGACAGCTCAAACCCAGATTCTTTCAAAATAGGGCGATAGACCTCCTTTAGTATCCTTGCTGTTGGATAAGGAATCTTAAATACTCTCTCAAGCCTCTTGGCTCTTAATAGGTAATCTGGAATATTGCTATCTATCCTAGCAATCAATATGAAGACAGGCTCTTTTTCATCAAAATTATCAAATAAAGATACATCGAGGTTGCATTCAGTATTTCCAGCGTGGACATATAATATCGCAGGTGAGATTAGCCTAGCCTCCTTCTGGCGCTTAAGGAGTAACTCGTTCATATCTGATAAAAGAATCCCTTCGACAGAGCATTCAACTAAATGCATTCCAGATGCTTTAGCTAGAGACTTTGCAAAATTAAGCTTCCCCATGCCATGTTGCCCGACAAGGAGTATTCCGCGTTCAATATCCGTCCATTGAACGGATGAGGATCCTGATTGAATTTCCCGTGCATCTTTGCTCCAATCTTTTGCCCAATCTCGTGCTTCACCAAAAGCATAGAGTTCATCCAATTCATGGGCATCATTGCATTGGTATTTCTTTAATCGCATCATCATTGATTCGTAGATGTGCGAGATGGGTTCTTGAGCTACCTCAGCATTAATCAGTAAATCTTCTGGAATGATATGGCGGGACCACGATAGGTCAGTATCACTAGAATTATTATTAAAAAATGTGACACAAGCTTGCCTAAGAGTAATTGGCGTGAATCTTGGAATAACAAGAGTTCCCATTGCCAATCTTTTAATTTTAGGATCAATTAAATCTAAATCATGGTGTGCAATAAAAACTTCACATCCATAGCTTAGGAGGGTAATTATTTCATTATATTTAGGATAGTTATTATCTGTCGACAAACTTTCATCAGAAATGCCATTAAAAATAAAATTATTAAATGCAGCAGTATTTTCGTGAAAATCAGAAAATTTTCGGAATGCTTTTAAAGCATTAGATAGTGCAACAATTAAATCTTCTTCAAAATCAGCAAATCGAGTATCGATGAGATAGACGCCAGCCTTGCCAGCTATCTTCTTGTGATTTGTATAAAGCTCAATAATTTCCTTGGTAATGTGCTGCGCTAGAGCATTTCTAGTAATGGCCGGCTGAGCAATGATAGATTTACAGTCCTCACAGTGAGTAGCGCCCAATCTGTTCTTATGCTGGCAATATTGGCAATGTTTCATTATCCCCCCCCACACACAAATTAATTTTATTTCCAACCGTTGCCTTTTAAGAAGCTAATGGCGTGCATTTGATTCACATTCCTTTTTATTTTGACAATAAATAATTTGCCAAGCATACTAAACCCATATAAATTCTATCGATTTAACTGACATAGATAATTTAACCATAAACCCTATAATTAAACTTAACTTCTTAAGTTGAAAGGCAGAAGATATTGTGGAGCGGACGGAAACTAAGGATACTCAAGGTAACATAATCTCTGTTTCCACAACCTATTCCGAAGAGGAGGTAGCGCAACAGAATCAGGGTATTGGCGTTTTGGTTCTGCTTGGGGGGGTGGCAACAACAGTCTATTATTTTTTTGAGACTATTTCTAATCCTGAAGCCCTTAGTTACCCATATTATTTTTTTGCAAAATACTATCAGTTAATTCTCTATTACCCCTATCAATTTATCGCAAGCTTTTTTCAAATACTTTGGGGGGCATCACTATCTCTAACACAATATGAAAATTTAAATTTATGTATTGCCTGTATTGCTGTGGTAATTATTGGATTTTTATTACTCAAGTTATTACACTTTATTTTTTCTAAGTTGGCACCTTTCATTTACTATATATTGTTAGGCCCTGGAGTTATCTGGATTACATTTTGGCTTGGAAATATCTTACTTAATTGGCTTTTAAAGACTTGATTTATTACGAGTTTTTATTGAGCTTTGCACAATAAAAAGGGTTGCAATGACTAAGTTAGGTAATTTGATACCGATTACTTTTGGGATAACTGGGCACCGAGAAATTCATATAGATGATCAAAAGCGCGCTGCTGACTGTATTAGCAATGTTATTAAAGGTTTCAGGGTGCGCTATCCTATATCACCTTTTATTTTTATAAGCCCGTTAGCACATGGGGCGGATATTATTGCTGCGGAAGCTGCTCTATCTTCTGATCCATCTGGTAATTGTTCTTTATATGTAGTACTTCCATATCAATTGGAATCCTACAAAAAATCTATAAAACAAGAGTGGCACACTAGATTTGATAAATTATTTCAAAGCCGCGCTGCTTTAAAAATTCTGAGTGAGTTAGAGGCGGGGGAGGGAGATCTTGTAGATTTAGCTTATCAACAAGTCGGAGAATTTGTAGCAATTTATTCCCACATTCTTTTTGTCATGAAGAATCATGAAGAATTAGCCTTAAGTAATGCTGGAACTGCTGAAGTGGTCCGCTTTAGAAAGAATGGGTGTGTCAACTTACGTGAAATTACACTATCAAATTTGAATCATGCTGAAGATGGTTTGGTGTATGAGATCCGTGTTCGTAAATCTAATGAGGATGCTCCGCTACCCTCTAGTAGGGATGATATTTGCTACACCACACCCATGAATCAAGCCCAGAGTGAATCGGAGTTTAAAAAATTAAAAGCTATTGCCAAAAAAAGGTTGATGCCTATAGGTATAGCAGATATTTCTTTTTTAGGAAAATATAGGTCAATCAGTTATAAAAAACACACTTATACTGAATTAGAGATTGAGCTTTTTAATAAAGCCATCATAGCAAATGAAAATCTTAAGCAAATAATCTCGAAACCAAGTAGCTTTCTAGATAAGATTAGAAAAATTTCAGATGTTATATCCAATCAAAATCAAAAGTTGTTTACAAGATATTTTTCAATCATTATTGCTCTAGTGCTTATATCGACTATATCTCAGGCCTTGCAAGAAATTTTCCATCTATTTTCGGAGCAGCTTGCTTTACTGATGAATTTTTCTCCCCTCGGCTTAGCAGCATTTTTGTATGTATATACTGAATTTTCAAAGTTTAAAAGCAAGCATGAAAGCGCTCGCTCATTATGTGAAAGCCTTAAAGTACAAGCATTTTGGTCTAGGGCAAAAGTGCATGAATCAGGAGCGGACCATTTTCTTGTGGGGGATTTTGGTCGAAGCTCATGGGTTAGGAGGGCGCTTAGATCTTGTACATTGATTGATTTATTTTCTTCAGACCACTCTAAGCCAGGAAAAGCCTCTTATGAAGAGCTTGAAAAAGTACGGGCCGAATGGCTTATTGGCGCCATAAAAAAAGGGGATTGTGATCCTCAAATTCCCTGGCTTGCCGATAAAATATCGCATTTTAAAGAGCGAGTCGAGCTAGTTGAAAGTCTGATTAAGTGGGCCACTGGAATTTGGTTGGTGAGCTATTTGGCATCTTTGCTTATTGAGTTTCAATTTATGGACGAATTTAAGCCGGTCATTGGCCCATATATTAAATATGGACAGTTTTTTTGCCTGATTCCTTTAATCCTTGTCGCAATGTATAAGCATTACATTGATGGGCGTGGTTTTGGTGTTACCTATAAACGGTATCAACCATTACATCATTTTTACGTTCAGGCTAATCGCATACTTAGGGAACTTTTAGACATGGCTAGAGATCCATCCAAAATCAACTTTTCCTATCAATCGATAGGCTTAATTAATTTGGAGGAAAAAAAATCTGATATAGACAGGAAGTTGGTTGATTTATTTAGATTAGTTGGAATTGCTGCTTTAGGCGAGTTATCTGACTGGTATATTTCTAGTTCGCGAATTACGATTAAAAATCCAGTAGGTAAAGAGTAGTTCGACCATTGCTAACCTTATCTAGACCTACTAATTGATTACTCACTTTTTTACATTCAAATTTTTAATTGTTTAGCGTCTCTGTTTGATGGAAAAATCCCCCATATTCCTCGCCTGTAGAAAGTGTAATTCTGCTCAATTAGATGCGCATCGTATTTGCAAGACATGTGGTCCAGTAAACGGCTTATATCTATGCCAAAATTTATTAGATGATAATTCTGTAGAGCTTGTTTGTGAGGAGTGTCATTTAGCAATTGAATTAACTACCCCTTTAAAGCTGCCCCGTTTTTGTTTTGACTGTGGCTCAACTGATTTGGATTGGCGTGAGCTTAATACTCTGGAATGGGTGCAGAATTCGCTAGAGGCCGATGTCAATAAGTCTGAAATCTGGATTTGTGGTCAATTTGATGGTAATTACAGTGGTTCTCTTAAGCAGGATTCTGGCGGCATACTTGACCAGTCTCGGCAATTTTCCATCGTCATTAATGACGGAATCCTCTATAACCCAAAGCGGGTTAGCGGACCGCCGATAAAAAGGCATGCTGGTGAGATAAAACCACTTCATCAAAAAGAAATTAAATCAGTCCATATTTGTGAAGGTGCGCCCGATTCCCAGGCATTAGAGACTATATATATTGCAGAGCTAAATGACTTCAGGCTGCATGACTGGTCAAACTTAAGTAAAGAAGTTAATGGAGCTAAAACTGATTCATTGTTAGGCCGTATCTCTGGTACTGCCTACGCAATCCTACAACCCCCTAGGACCACTGTAGAAGCAAATTCAGATCGTCATCACGATAGTAGCTCCGCGCAATCTTCCAGCAACCATCAAGTGGAACCAAGTGCTGTAGGAAAAGTATGGAACAAGCTGCTTGAATTAACTCGGTCGTCAAGTCAGGTAAAGGCTGCGGGCCAGCAGCATATAGGCCAGCCTACTGAGGGTCTTATGTCGTACCCCGAGTTATCCCCGGTAGAGGTTTGCAAAAAATGCCATTGGTTAATGACGTGCCTAGTATTTGGTTTGGTTTGGATCACATGCTCTTTGATGCATGCGGCTATAGCAATTACTCCCTTGATCGCCATTTGCTACTTGGCGAGTACTTTATCTGAAAGATTGGCTCCCTCACTGCGTTTGAATGAGTGGGTTTCTAATTGGATTGGGTGGCTTTCTATATTGGTAGCACTCCTCATTTTGTTTTTCTTTGCGATTCCAATGGTTTCCCATTATGTGTGTTCAACAGCTTTTCCTTGGTGGTTATGGGTAATTGCCTTAATTTTGATTTTTGCCAGTATTTTGCCTCGATGCTGGCCTTGGTTTTTGATGCTCATCATCTGGGTATTTGTTATTTTGATTAATTATTCTGGCCCATGTTTCTCTAATATGACGCTAGGAGATTTCTTTGAAAAAACGCCAGTGGCACAAGTGGCAATGAAAAATTCCGTAGGCGGACAAAAGGCGCCAAATAATGTAGACCAGCCCCCTTCTCAAGCTTCTCAAAAGCAGGAAACTGGACAAAGTAAACCCCAATCAATTTTGAGTAATATTCAGAGAATTGCTGAGCGGGTAGTTAAGAATTTTGATGATAATATTAAGCATGTTACCTCTTCGGATGAAGATGGTAATTTAGTTGCCAATGACAGTAGCACTAAAAGGGCAGATTTGGATATGGCGGCTAATAATCCTAATAAGTATTTTATTTGTCCAGACCCCTCTCATAAGGCGGATATCTATGATATTTACATTGGTGGTGCCGCTTTATTCCCATTCAATGATGATCAATTAAGCCTAGATGCAAAGATTTATCTTGATAAGTTAAGAAAATTAATGGCACTGCGGCCAGATGCCAAAATTATTTTGACAGGTAACTCTGACATTGTTGGATCGGAGGATGTTAAGTTTCAAAAGAGCTTGGATCGGGCTAAAGCTTTGGCAAATTGGTTGATTGAGAATGATGTGACAACGATGGATAAGATACAAGTTAAAGGGGCTAGCGATTTCAATCTCTATATCCAAGATCCAAGACCGGAGATGCAGGCATTGAACCGTAGAGTTGATTTGCGCATTGACTGTCCCGCACTGCAATGATTGGTTAGAAAAATGAACGCACTAAAAATTTTAACTGTACTGCTTAGGATCTTTTCTTCGCCTAAGCTAGTAAGTGTAGAGTCACTTTACTCTGTTACTATCCCAAAGAGTTTTTTGATTGCCAAGGTTAAGATAATAGGATGGGGTGTATTACAAGTACATATCAGCGATGAAAGTTCAGCAAGAAATGAAAGCCTGAGATTTTTTTGTGGGTCAAAGGAGTATGAGATTATTGCTGCAGTAAATTCCGTCATGATTTTTTATGTCGGAAACCTCTTCGGGATGAAGCAATTTAAATACATTGCCATGCCCACTCTCAATCAATATCCAGACATTCAACCATTAGTATTGCAAGAAATGATCGGGTTGGATGATTTAACGGATTCAATTCATCAGAACTTGAGCTTGCTACCCAATGTCGAAATTCAGATGAACTCCAGCTTTTTTCGTTTTAAGACCCATAATGAAATACTTAAATCTCAGATGACAAGATTCAACGATGGCTTGTCTAATAATTCTTTGGAGCCAAAGATTGATAGCAATGCAATGAAGGCTGTGATAGAAAAATTTCAAATCCCGCTACTAGATTACAAAAAAATAAGCCAGCAATTAGATGCTGAATCAGAGTTGGTAAGAATGCCAAGATCTATCCATTTGTAAAAAATTCATCATTGAAAGAATTCATATTCAGAAGGAGAAGTTCATGACCGCAGAAAATAAATTAAATCTAGATGATTTAGACGACTATAGCTATGAATTTGGTAAGAACGCGCCTGATGATGCAAATGTTTTTACTAAATTCGGCTGCTGGTTGCAAAATACAGTTGAAGGCGTTTTATATTTTGCGGCTGGTGTCGATACACAACTGCTAAAGAACTGCCCTCATTACGATAGAGTAAAAGAGCAGTGCATTGGTGGTACCGTATTAGCCACGGCATTACTGGCATTCCTCTCTAGTTCTTACGCCTTCTATATTGTCTTTTCGCCAAAACCTGTTTTGGCAATTGAGCAGGCTAAGCAGCCATTAGATATGTTTTGGATGTTTTTTAGCGTTTTTTTTGGTGCCGCCTGGGCTATCATGATTTTTAACTTAGACCGCTTTATTGTTTCGTCAACCGGCCATGGAAATGGTAAGGAAAATATTACTTGGGGCGAAATAATCGGAGCCCTGCCTCGGATAGTAATGGCTCTTTTAATTGCGGTAGTGCTTTCTAAGCCATTAGAAATTAAAATTATGTCTACTGAAATTGATGCCGCATTACTTAAAATTCAAAGAGAATGGATTAGCAAAGAGAGTGCGTCAGATAATCTCAGGTTTGACTTAGAGCAGAAAGCAATTGAAGTCAGAAAGGGCGAGCTTCTTAAAGAGCGGGATTCACGCAAAGTCGAACTGGCTGTTGCTGATGAGCGGATTGTGCAACAGCAAAAAGATCTACAGGATGAGATTGATGGTACCGGAGGTTCCAGGCAAAAAGATTTTGGACCTGCGGCTAGGAATAAAAAAGAAAGGCTGGAGTCCCTTAAGCAGATTAGTGAGGCAAAGCATGCTGCACTAGATCCTGAGATTAAGTCATTGGATTCACAGCTAGATGCTGAGCAATCAAAAATTGATGAGATCACTAATCAGCGTAAGAATAATCTCGCAAGGCTCACTGAACAAGCAGCAAATCAAAATGGTTTGATGAAGCGTATAGAGGTTGCAGGAGATCAATTTCCACTCGCTGGTTGGATGCTCTTATTATTAATGGCCTTTCTGGAGGTTGCTCCCATCCTTTTCAAAATGATGATAAGACTGAGTCCGTATGACTATATGCAAGAAAACAGGAAACAGAAAACCCTTGCCGCCAATGGTATTGATCTCAACAAGCAGTTAGCAAGTCTTTCGAATGGAGAGGTTGGAAATATTGAGGTAAAGGATGCGACGTATTATGAAGCTGATTTGATTAAGGCGAATCAAATCGGAAAGCTTCAAATTGAGCAGGAGTTGACTGGAGTTGCCCATCAGGTATTTTTAGATAGAGTTAAGGGTGATATTCAGAATAATCCTAGTAAATATATCCGCCAGATTCCAATTATTGAAGCTGATGCTACTAGACAAGACAAGAACAAGTTAGATTAAGGAAATCTACTTTACACCCAGTGCCATCTCTATTGATGTCAAATATTTTGTTATTACGCATCTTTGGGTATAGCCCTGCCATCCTAGAGGCTATGGATAAAAAATCTATAGCTTCATTGGTCCTTAGCTATTGGCTTAGCCTGGGCTCTATACTATTAATGGCATTATCGGGTGCTTTCATTCCCTTTTTAAGGCCCACAATAAACTGGTCTCTAATCACGACCTCTGTCGTCATTTTTATAGTGGTGTTTATATTTGCAGTTAGCATGCAAAGACTGTTTGTCACGATGGGGGGTTATGCGCTTCATGATGATCCAAGCGAAATCATTATTTGGCGTCCTAAGCCTTTACATATTATTTTAGTATTTGTGATGGCAGTCGTTTTTTCACAGCCAATTCTTTTATTCATAAATGAATATTTTTCTTTAGGAGGCGCTTCCGTACAAAAAAATATCACATTGTATGTTGATAAGAAAGTTGCACTATTCGAATTTAGACAGCGTCAAGCTATGCAGGAGCAGATTGATAACTTAATTCGAGATAAAGTAATTCTTTCAGATAGGCTGGAACGGCTTACTGGCAAAAGTTTTGGAAATTCCGTCATGGGCCAAAATGATTCAATAGTTTCCCCTAGAGTAATGCAGAATTCAGAAGCTGAATCTAAAAGAAAGGCCCTCTTAATTGGCTCCAAAAGCTATACCAATGGCTTTACGCCTCTAGATAATTCACTAACTGATGTGCGTTCTATGTCAGATCTCCTGACAAGCATGGGTTATGCCGTTTTAACCTCTGAAGATGAGTCTAGTGATTTGATCCAGCTAAAAATTAACCGATACATTAAATCTCTTCGCCCAGGTGACTATAGTGTAATTTATTATGCTGGACATGGATTTCAAAGTGATGGCCATAATTTTATTACCTCTAAGGACGCAAATGGCGAAGAGATCAGCAAAGGTATTAATCGGGCAATAAAGGTTACGCCGATTGTTGAACAAGTTGCTAGTAGAAAACCAGCTTTGAATGTTTTATTACTAGATGCCTGCCAAAGTTGGATCCCAAGCTTAAAAGGTGGTAATGGTGGGTTGGCTGGGCAGTACCAGGGTGAAGGCGGTGGTAACTATTTTTTTAGTATGGCTGCCTCACCAGGTAAAGGCTCTATTGATGGAGTTAAGGGCTCAGGCAAACACAGTCCCTATACCTTTGCCTTATTAAGACATCTTAATACTCCACTTGATATTCAATCTGTTTTTTCAAAAGTGATTAAAGAGGTTAAGGATCTAACTGGCGGAGAGCAAATTCCAGATATTAGGAATAATTTAGAGTCACCATTCTATTTGGTAGATCCAGGAGTTGTTCATAGGAGTAAGTCTAAGGTTAATCAAGCTCCTGTAGTGGAATCTAAACGGGAGGTTAAACAAAATGTACCTTGTAATCAGTATGTCGAAACAGGTAGTAATGTATTAAATTCCCAGCTTGTCTCGTGCTTAAGACTAGAAATTGATTTAGCTAAAAATAAATTGAACTATCTTCAGGACAATATTGATCGAGATACCGCCAACAAGAGCGCATGGTATAGGTCTGAAATTCAAGGCTCAGGGCTCATTGCTGAAAAACTGCATCAAATGTGGCATAAGAAACTAACGCTTTTTTTAAATCTAGCCATTACCTCGTTAATTATTTTATTAATGGTTTCAGGTGATCTACTTCGTTGCTACTGGCCTTCGGCTTATAGGGCAATCTCGAACTATGAGACTCTTAAGCACAATAGACTGCGAAATTATTTGAAGCAAGTTCATTTTAATACTGATAGGCAGATTGAAGAATACCTAGGGAAATATAAGTCATTTAATTCATCAAAAATTAGAAGATATCAGTGGTGGAATTCTGAAACTAATTTCTATGATGTACTTCCTTCGAAAAACTATAAGTCAAGTAGTGATGTGGCTAACCAATCAGCCTACGAAAATTTAATTCGAAAACTAGGTGAGATATGAGCTTCCCCATTGATTCTATGTCTAAACCTATTTTCTCGCGAATGGAATACATACTCCTCTTTCTAGTGGGAGTCGATCCTCAGATATTAAGTAGATCTAGAAACAGTTTAGATTCAGATGTAAAGCAATTTTATTCTGAAGGATTGTGCATTGCCATATTAGTTTTTTTGGCAACATTGTCAGGAGGCATCTTTTTTTATGAATTGTTATCGCCATTAGGATTCAATGATTTTGGATCAAGCCACGCTATCTATTTTTTTAGATGGTTTGCCATTATTGGTGGGGCGATATTAAGCGGTTTATATGTGCTGAATTTGCAAAAGTTCATTATTTTTTGTAGAAATGGCCTTGCTAATAAGAAGATGTCAGGATTCAGGCAATATGGAAGATGGGTTTTTGCAGTCGCGTTCTCAATTCTTTGTGGATTTATGATTGCCGTTCCCCTCCAGATTGCCCTATTTAAGTCTGAGATTCAAGTTACATACCACTATCAATTACTTAAAAAAATAGAGGCTGATTTTGAAAGGATTTCCAACGCTTATCAACCTTATTTCCGAGAAGTATTTCAGCGTGCCTATGAAGGCGGCCAAGTCGAAAGCGTAATGAATTCTTCCACAAGTCGTGAGGTCAAGCCAATTAGAGATTCTGTGGCTTTAGGCAAGGATCGGGGGATTAAGGTTGAGAACTTAAGTATGAGTATATCGACCTTAAACCCTGTAACAGGTCAGTATGAGCCTCAAATGAACTCTGTCAAAGAGATGCCACCTCAAAGCGATACTAAGGTTAAAAAAGATTTGGTATCTGATAGTTCAAAAGTCATATCTCCTGCAAAGAATTCTAAAGAGCTAGTTCAGGATATCTCTAAGAATGAGGGGCAAGCGGAGGATGTCTCTATTAAAAAGTTGACTAAAGTCCAGGATCCCTCTGTAACAAATTCTCCCTCTAAAAAAATTGTTACGGATAAGACCACCAATAATGCCAAGACAGTTATTCCTGAGGTAATAATTAAAGATAAAGCTATCATCCCCTCTGCTGAGGAGAAGCCTGTCACGAGTCTCGTAGTTGAAGTTAAAAAAAATAAAGAGAGTCCACTGATTCCTGTTCCAGTGACCTTAGATCTATTAGATATGCGGGGCCGCGATCTTGCATGCTTTAACGCTATGATTGCCCCAAATAAACTATCCAACCTTATGCTTAATAAAGATGGGATCTTGGATTGCGCCAGAGAAGTAGATAAGCTTCTGCAAGAAAAAAATGTACAGATTAGTGCTTTAGATGCAAATAAGAATGACTCTGCTAGTATTTCTAGTCTTAGAGTTGATCAAATCAGCCTAGAGATGCAAAAGGAAAAACTAATGGTCCTATTGAATACTTCGCCAAATCCGGGGATTATTCAAGCTAGCAGCATTGCTTTTGAGGAGTTACAACTCTTTTCATGGCTTTTGATTCTTAGTATTATTTTTATTCAATGTATGCCTATTTTGATGAAAGTCTTTGGTTCGAGGATTGCCTATGACTACTTGGTTGATGAGCAGATGAGGTTGACGTTAGCTAAAAACGCAGGTGTTGAATATCAGGCATATGAAATTTTTAACCAAAAGAGTGAGTCTGTTTACGTAACATTTTTTCATAGTGCAATTGATCTTCGTTCCAAAGTATCTGATAGGCTTCATCAGTTGAAGGTGGTCTTACGTGATAACCGAATGGAGAAGATGAAAAGTAAGTTTAATGATATTTGGAAGCACTCTAATCAATGAAGCTAGGTAATTTGCAAAGTTTTGCGGCGCTTTTTCTGATACTTTCTTCCTCTTTTGGGCTGAACTATGTATATGCACAACCCAGTGTAACTAGTTTTGGATTGGTCCCAGCCTCACCAGAACAGCTCAAAATGGTTCCTGTTGCTTTGAAATATCGTGGTTACATACCTCCAAAAGTAGACTTGACTAGCAGAATGTTGCCCCCCGGTTATCAGGGTCCTCAATCTTCCTGCGTAGCATGGGCTGTTGCTTATAGTGCACAGAGTTACTATGCAAATAATGCTAATCAGGCTGTTCCGAATAAACGTTTTGTCGGTAGTCCTGCATTTATTTACAATCAGCTCACCACAGACCAACTTCGTTGTCAGTCTGGGACTTCTGTAATTGAAGCTTTATCACTTTTAAAGCAGCAGGGCGTACCTAGCTTATCTGAATTTCCGTATCACGAGAACTCTTGTTCTGAAATGCCAAGTGAGCAGGTTAAATCAAGCGCAGGAAATCAACGTATTGCAGGCTTTAATTACATTCAAAGAAAAGATATTGAGTCAATTAAGACTCAACTATATGCTGGTAATCCTGTTATTTTTGGGATGGACATTCCGCAATCTTTTTTAGATTTTCGTGGACAATCAATTTATAGTGATATTGTAAGTGGGGCTCCTAATGCCCATGCTATGGTACTAGTTGGTTACGATGATAATAAAAGTGCCTTCAAAATTATTAATTCCTGGGGAGGCTGGTGGGGAGATAAGGGGTATGGGTGGATAGATTACGAAACACTCGTCTCTCGTGCTTATGAATTTTATGTGATTAATCCCGGCTTCCTAGTTCCTCGAGCGGACGAACCTTCAGTTCTTACTGTAGAGCAGCCAGCTATTCCAACGCCACCAACGCCGATTCCTGCGCCCTTACCTAAACCTATAACGCCTATTGAGGTGAATAAACTGCCTGAACCGATCAAGCCGGTAGTTGTGGCTCCAGTTGTGGTGCCATTAACTAGCTTAGAAATTCAGCAAAAAATTGTTCAAATGGGTGAAATACTGCAGTGTTCTCGTATAAAGGTCGATGTTAGTGATTCTGGGGTAGTGACCATGACGGGTTTTGTAAAGGATAGCGCAGACCTAAGGCGACTAAAGTCGGAAGCCAATGCCATTTCTGGAGTAAGGTTTGTTGATAGCAAAATTAACATTAATCCCTGGCCAACTTGTGAGGCAAATCAGACCATTGGCGACGCTAATGTAAACACTTCTGAAGTAAAGGTTGAAATTCCTAATCATGCCAGTGGTATTTTGAAGCGAGGGGAATTATTTAACATCCAGGTAAAGACTTCAAATAAGGCTGGATTCTTGTATTTAACTTACTTACAGGCCAATGGAGAGGCTGTGGAGTTAATGTGGGGTAAATCAGTTCCGGCAAATAGTCGTATAAAAGTTGGAGGTCAATTGCAGGTATCCGATCCCCTCGGTCAAGAAATGCTGATTGCTGTTATTTCACCCCGTACATTATTCAAACCAAATAATGATGTCTTTACTGATCGTCGTTTCTTAAGTTCCTTAAGAGAAACTTTGGCTAAATTGCCTGAAAGTGAAATTGAGCAAGTTTCTATTGGCATACTTCCAATTAGAACTGTAGGGCGTTGATTATGAATGCCCATCATCAAACTGATACAGAAAACAGCGCTTAACTTATGATTATTTTAAATGACTACGTTGTTATTGACACTGAGACCACTGGACTCAATCCAGACAATGGCGACCGAATCACATCCATTTCTGGATTGAAAGTAATTAATGACCAAATTAAAGATCAGTTTTTTAGTCTACTTAATCCTGGAATTCATATTGAACCCCTAGTCGAAGAGATTACCGGTATCAGCAATGCAGATTTAAAAAACGCGCCGTCAGGGATGATTGTTTTCCCGCAATTTTTATCCTTTATTGGCGGGTTACCAGTAGTTGCTCACAACGCAGAATTTGATAAAAAGTTTTTAGAGAATGAACTTAGCCTCCTCAATCTAGATCAATTTTTACAGTACCACGATACGTTAGAAGTGGCGAGAAAGCTCTTTCCAGGAGAAAAGTGCTCAATCGATGCTCTGTTAGAAAAATTAAATCTAAAAAGTCAGGCTATAGAAGGTTTTTATTCCTCTGATGTCAAAAATACTTATCAAATTTATGAAGCATTCAAGCATCTCTCCTGAGTAAGAAATCTATTCATTAAATGACAGCTAAGACCCCATCGTGCCCTCATTGCTATTCCGTCAATACTATCTTTAAGGAAAAGGTAAGGCTGTGGGAATGTCAAGATTGTGATCAGCGTTTTGACGATCCGTCATCTCGTAAGATAGATCCCCAAACTATCTTTCTCTCTTACGCACATAAGAGCGAAAAAGAGCAAGACTACGATATTTCAGAAGAACTGGTTCTACTAGTCAAAGCAGCCCTGGAAAAAGATGGTCATACCGTTTGGATTGACAAGGAGGGTATTCGAGGAGGTCATAACTGGCGTGAGAAAATCACTAGGGCTATTCTGGGTCACGATCATTTTCTAGCTTTCTTATCTAAACGATCAGTACGAGATCCTGGGGTTTGCTTAAACGAGATTGCGATCGCTCTTGATAAGGGCGTGAACTTTCAGACAGTCTTAACCGAGCCTGAAGAGATTGTTAAACCACCCATTACTGTGACTGATACACAGTGGCATCAATTTGTCGGCTGGCAAGAAGCTCGCTCCCAAGATCAAGCCTCCTGGGATGCCTGGTTTTCAGAGCGTATGAACGGTATTCGAGCCCAAATTGAAGATGTCAAAAATGCCGGAGCCCCAGGTGAGCTCACCATCCTGAGAAGGGCTTTGGAGCCCAAGACCTTTCATGCTGATATTGCCAAAAAAACGGAAGGTTTTTTTGGCAGAAAATGGCTCTTTGAAGTCTTTGATCAGTGGCTAGATAACACTAAGGATCAAATCTTTTGGTTAAAAGGTAGTCCCGGTATTGGTAAGAGTGCGTTTGCGGCTAAGTTAGTTCACCAGTCAAACTCTAGAATCATCGGCTTTTTTAAGTGTGACTTCCAATCTCTAAAAAGTCCTGAAGAATCGGCTAAAGAAGTCATTTGTACTTTAGCTTATCAATTAGCTACTCGTATGCCAGACTACCGAGCCAAACTTCTTTATGGACAAGGAGTTAATGATCCTAAAGTGGTTCTTAAAAAGACGGCTGATGATTTGTTTCGCTTTTTAATTTCCGAACCCCTTAATAAACAAGGCAAGATCATAGAAGGACAACGATCAGCAATTATCATTGATGCCCTAGATGAAGCTGGCAGGAACGATGGTACTAATCCACTCTTAACCCTCATTAAAAAACATGTTCCCAATCTGCCAGATTGGCTGGGGATTGTTATTACCTCCAGGCCAGAAGAGTACATCGTTCAAGAGCTAGCCGATATTAAGGCCCAAAGTTTGAGTGGTGATACAGCCCAGAACACCCAAGATCTTAAAGACTATCTAGACAAACAATTAGACCTAAAAATCATGGGTGATGAAAGGGCCAAGATCGTTGACCAAATCATCGCCAAAAGCAATGGCGCTTTTTTATATATCAGCCAAATCATTAAAGACAAGTATGACTTAACTAAGCCTGAGCTCTTGCCTAATGGTATGAATGGTTACTTCATGGAAAACTTTAGTCGTTACTTTAAAGACGCTAAAAAGTACGGCAAAGAGACTGAACCCTTCTTAGAGTTAATGGTAGCTGCCCCAGGACCTCTTCCTAAAGCAATGGCACAAGAGGTGCTTGGATGGACTGATAGAGAAGTCACGATACAAGTGACTGAACCCATGGGAAGCCTACTTCAAGAAAAAGATGAGGGTCTCGTCTTCTTCCATAACTCTCTAGTAGACTGGTTGCACGACTCCAAGCGAAGTGGTCGGTATCAAGTTAATTCTGGTGGCGCCAAGAAGTTGGGTGAGTTTCTTTGTAAAGAATTTGAAAAAAAAGGGTTAAAGGATGATTCTAAAGACTCTAGAAAATTTTTTCCCTATTGGGAAAAGCAAATAATTGAATGGCTAGCACTATTATTGCCTGACATTAACTATTGGAATAACAGGCATTTCCTTAAAAAATTTGATGACTACTTGTACGAAAAATACAAATACAAATTGGAGGTAGAAATTCGGAGGCAGTATCTACATCTAACATTAGAAAATTTTGCAGAAAATTCTAATGAAGTAGGAGATGCGTTAAATGACTTGGCAAATATATTAACCTTGAATGATAAATGGGATGAATCGGAGATTTTCTATAGAAGATCACTTGAAATTACTGAAAAAAATAATGGTCCCCATGATTTAAAACTTGCTTCAATCTTGAATAACTTAGGCGTAAATTTATGCAATAAAGGACTTTACAAAGAGGCTGAAATATTTTACCGAAGGGCTCTAAAAATAAGAATAGCAGCACTAGATCCTGATGATATGCTGATTGTTCAATCACTTGCCAACCTAGCAGTTATGTTAACAATAATTGCCAGTTATCAAGAGGCCGAGCAACTCTTAAAGCAAGCGCTGGAGGTGTCCATTAGAGTTAATGGATTAAATCATAAAGATACAGTTTTTTATTTAAATTCCTTAGCATCTACTTTACAAAAAATGGGTCAGTACGAGAATGCTGAAAAGTTATATCGCCAAGCTATTGAGATTAAAAACTGCGATAAAGATCAACTGATAGAGTCTTTGAGTGGATTGGGCGATCTATTGAGGGAGACTCATTGTTATGATGAAGCTGAATCTTTTCTGCGAGAAGCGCTTAGGATTTCAACTGAAATTTTTGGGGCTTGTAGTATTAGAACAGGAATAATTCTTAACAACATAGGCCTTGTATTGAGAGGAAAGGGTATTCCCAATGAAGCAGAGTCATTTTTAATGAGGGCTCTTGAGATTTCTAAGTTGATAAGAGGCTCCGAACATGCAGAAACAGCCACAAATATTAATAATTTAGCTCTCTTAATGGAGGATAGAGGAAGATATGTTGAGGCCGAAAACTTTCATAGAGAAGCCCTTGAGATCAGGAAATATACGCTTGGAAAAGATCATCCCTCTGTCGCTCGGACATTGCTTGGGTTGGGTATTTCCCTTACAGGGCAAAATCGCTTTACTGAGGCAGAGGTATTTCTTCAAGAAAGTCTTGAAATTACAAAAATAAGACTTCGGCCGAATCATCCATTATTTGGAAGAATCTACTATGAGCTTGGACAAGTTTTCAGGTTGCAAGATCGAATTAATGAGGCTAAAGGATTCTATTTAAAAGAAATCGACTTAATAGAAAACAATGAGGGCAAGCACAGCTCATCTTTGATATCGACATATAGAGCTTTAGGCGTTATGTTAAGAGATGTAAATAAGCTTGATGAGGCAGGGAGTTACTTAGAAAAAGCTCTATTTCTTGCTAAAAAGAATAACCAAAATGGCCTTAACGAATTAATTTCTCTTGCAAAACTTAGACAATTACAAGGTTTTTATCAAGAGTCAGAAGATTTGTATATTCAAAGTCTAAGAATTGAGGAATCCAGTGGAAGTAAGGATGACATTAATTGGATTAGGGAAAGGCTATACGAACTGTACAAAGCTTGGGGTAAGCCTAGCGAAGCAATGAAATATGAGTGCTAATCTCTATAGTTAAGCTATATTCCTTACTTAAAGTAACGCTTGTTCCCTTAAAAACACTTTGGAGCAACGAAGTGTTACACAGTTGCTCCAAAAATTCCTTTGGTTTTTAAAACCAAAGAGTGAGTCAGTAGTTCTTCTAATTAGATTAAATCCACTACACAAAACGCTACACACCGATATTTAGGAGACGTAAGCTCTTGAAATCCTAGTGGTTTTCTTTGGATGTCTGCTCTCATAATCCTTTGGTCCCAGGTTCAAGTCCTGGTGGGCC
>TBL_comb47_HYPODRAFT_10002562_pt1 | contig 22322 bp, 18 predicted proteins | sample TroBogypolimnion_40_FD_10682 | JGI IMG/M metagenome (IMG submission 10682)
CGGGCGGGTTATGTGATGGCGGGGCATCAGGACATCTTGAGCTTCTGGGGCGCCAAGACCGCTGGGTCGCCGGCGCGGCCGCCGCTCCTGCGCTACGCGTTGAAGGATGGGATGTCGGCCAAACTCGAGGATCCGCCCTGGCATCAGGTGTACGCCGACCGTCGATTGCGTTTTTTTACTATGTCGCGCGTCTTTGGCTCATATTTGAGGCTCTTGGCGTGGCCCTGGCCGTTGCAAGGGGATTATTCTCCCCCGGTTCTTCATTCGTGGCGCCATGCGGGCCTGCTCGCCTCCTGGGCGGCGTGGCTATTGCTCTTCGCGGCCGCTTGGAAACTCCGGCATCGGGTGCCCATGGCGGGTTTCGGCTTGATGTGGACGGCGACGGCCCTGCTTCCGGTCAGCGGCATGGTCGTCCTGCGCAACCTGCAGGCGGAGAGGTATCTTTATGTGGCTTCGGCCGGTTTTTGCCTCGCTCTCGGCGCCCTTTTGGCATGGGCGGGTCGCTTGGGGGCATGGCGGCGGCGCGTCTTCGGGGCCGCGACGGCGCTGCTTGTCTTATCCTGGGCCAGCCTCACCTTGGCCCGCAACCGTGATTATCGCAGCGAACTGTCCTATTTCCGCGCCACGGAGAATGTGGACGGCAGCGTCGCGCGCGTGCATCTGGCCCTGGCGGGGGTCTATGAGGGGTTGAGGCAACCCGCCGCCGCGGAGGCCGAATTCCGCACCGCCCTGAACTTGTGGCCGCGGTATCGCAAGGCCCAGCTGCTTTTCGCCGGGTTCCTCATGGATAAGGGGCGCGCGCAGGAATCGGAGGCACTGCTTCGTTCCGCGGGAACGCTCTTTCCCGGCGACCCCGTGATCGCCCTGCGCCTTGGCGTCTGCTTGCTCGAGCAGGGCCGCGCGGAACCGGCCATGGAGCCTTTGCGGCAGGCGCTGGAAGAGACGAATTGGGCCTCGCCGCTGGCGCTTTACCACCTCGCTCTCGCTTGCCGCCGGGTCGGGCGGAGCGCGGAATTCAGGACGCTTGAAGAGCGTCTGCGCCGGACTTCCCCGGAACTGGCCGACCTTTTGGGCGGCGGCAACCCGCGCCCCGTCAGGCCGACCTTCTTCTAGTTCGTCCGCGAACGGGCCATTTTGCTACCATAGCTTCAGGGCAGAGGTCTGCATTGGCGCCTGGTCAGATGTGGCCTACGGTCTCCGCTAAGGGCAACGATGACTCCGCTATTGCCGCGAAAATCTCCTCCGTTCAAGGTCCACTGGAACTGGGAGTTGCTGTTGGCCTGCAACTATCGTTGCAGCTATTGCGGCGCGCATAAGGAAGGCGCGCCCTGTCTCGAACTGGACATCGCTCAGTGGCGTACGATCTGGGGGCGGATATTCGACCGATATGGCTGTTGCCAAGTCCGTTTTGCCGGCGGTGAGCCGACCATCTATCCGGGATTCATACCGTTGGTCAGCATGCTTTTGGAGCGGCATACCGTGGACATCACGACGAACCTCAGTTTTGACATCGCCGAGTGGGTTGCCAAGGTCCCGGCTCATGGGATCGCTATTTCGGGCAGTCTGCATCCCGAATTCATGGCTCCGGAGGAATTCCTGCGGCGTCTGTTGGTGTTGCGCGAGCATGGAGGCCGCCTCATTTCCGCCTGCATCGTCGCCTATCCTCCCCATCTCGGCCAGCTGGAGAGCACCCGGATACTCTTCGAGCGGAACCAAGTCCTTTTTAAGATAATCCCGTTCAGCGGCGTCTACCAGGGCCGCCGCTATCCTGAGGCTTATACGGACGAGGAGAGGGCCTTACTGCAGGCCCAGGTGGACGGCAGCAGCGACCCTCTGGGCAAGACCTTGAACCGCCAGTGGCAGGATTATGCCAAGGCTCCTGCGCAAGACAAGGACCGCAAGGATCTCAAGGGCCGGCTTTGCCATATGGGCGAACTCTACGCCAAGATACTGCCGGACGGCAAGGTCCTACGCTGCTGCCATCCCGATGTGGCCGCGCTCGGCCACATCACGGACCCGGACTTGAAGCTCTACGAAGAGCCCCAACCCTGCACTGTCGAAGTTTGCCCGTGCTGGAAGGCCATGGTGGCCGGCCAGTACGAGGCGAAGGTGGATCAGCTTTGGCAGTCGCCGGAACATCCGAAATATTCCGCGGTCTTGCCGGCATGAGCGCGCCCGGACTGGAGCAGGAGATGCTTCCGGAACAGAAGGCCGCCTTCCACGAACAGCGGGCCAAAGGCCATTACCTTAGAGGCGATTATCCGGCCACGGTCAAGGAATTGGAGCTGTGTTTGGCCACGGAGTGTGTGCCCGAGCCCAAGAACCTTAGGATGATGCTGTTGATCCTACAGACGCATCGCCGTTTCGCGGATACGGACTCGGCTGGGGCCATGCTGCGCCGGATAGAAAGCAAGTACGGAGGCAGCGACGATAAGTTCATTCGGAATATCATCCTCAACGAGAGGGAGATCACGGAGGGGACGCTCGAACTGCGATCCTATCCTACGCGCTTGACCGTACGACCGACCAGCCGTTGTTCCGTCCGCTGCAACATGTGCACGTTCTGGAAGGAGCCGCCGTGGGATATGCCGCAGAGGACCTTGGATGAGGTGGTCGCTCTGTATCCTTATTTGGAGGACATCCTCTGGCAGGGCGGGGAAGTCTTCGAGATGAAGAGGGAAGTGTTCACCGACATCTTGTTGCGCGGGATCGACTATCCACACCTGCTGCAGAATATCATCACCAACGGCCTAGCCATCGACAAAGAATGGGCGGAAAATCTGGTGCGGACCAATATCCATATCAAATTCTCCATAGACGGGACCACCCCCGAGGTCTATGAGCGGATCCGCGTCAAGGCGAAGTTTGCGGACCTGTTGAGGTCAGTCGGTAATCTGAATGACGCGATGGCCAAGCACGGCAAGCGTATCGGGTTCTCTCTGCATATGGTCGTGCAGCGCCATAATTACCTGCAGATCGAGCAGATGCTGGAATTCGCCAAGGAGCATCGGTTCGACGCAGTGGCCTTGAGCCCCGTCGAGGGCGATCTGTATCGGGCCATAGACATCTTCAACCATGGTGACAGGCAGATTTGGGACGCCATAGAGAGGCAACGTGCGGAGGTCAGGAAGAAGGCCTTGGCCTATGGAATCTATTTGGAAGACAATCTGCCGTTTCCGCCCGCGGCCGAAGAGCCGGCGCCCCCACGAGACCCCGCCCAGCCGGAAAAGAGATATCCACTTTCGCCCATGACGATGGAGGAAAGCGTCGAATATGCGTCGCCGCGGTTCTCCGGTTTTTGCTCGTCTCCGTGGAAGAACATGATCCTCCGCAACGGCGGCGGAGTCTTGCCGAACTGGCATTGCGGAGAGACTTACGTCGGCAATGTCGAAGAACGCCCCCTGCTCGAGATATGGAATGGGGAGCCGATGCGGAATTTCCGTAGGGCCATCCGCGACCGGAAGTTCGGCGGCGTCTGTAGGGCCTATTGCCTTTCCGGCGCGTTGATGGAGCCTTGGAAGCACCATATGGAGTGGTACTGGTCCTGAGTCCGAAGTCCCCAAGATCCAGAATAGTGAAACTCCCAGGTAGGACCAGTTGGTTGTGCGCAGGCGTTCTTGGAATCGCCTGTGCCGGGGCTCTGGCGGTTCTGTTCCAACACATCTGCCTCTTGGGCGACCACAGGTTGCGAGCCTACGACCAGAGGCTCCCGTGGCTTCTTTCTGAAGAGCCGCTTTACCATAAGCGCATGATCGCGGGACGCGCATGGATGGAGCCCGCCCTTCTCGCTGTCACGAGGGATGCCGTGAATCCCAAGCGCTTCGTGGCGGAGAAGGCCCCGGGGGTGGTCCGGATTTTCTTTATAGGGCAATCGACAACGGAGGGGTGGCCTTTCTTCCCGCGAGGAGGCTATCCGGAATGGTTGGGCGCCTATGTCAGGGATTTGCTTCCCGGCAGGAGGATAGAGTTAATCAATGCCGGCGTCTGCGCCTCGGATAGCGTGAGAGACTTATCCATCGTTAAGGAAGTCCTTCAATATGACCCCGATATGTTGGTGCTTTACGAAGGCAATAATGAGCGCTCATATCCCATCTTTCGTTTTGTCGGGGGGAGACTCGGGCGTCTGCTCGTGGGGATTCTCGGCCCAAGAGGGCTGGGGGGAATAGAAACGAGGAATGGATTGTTGGGCCCTTATTTGGATTATAGGATGTTGAAGGCTTATGAAGAGAATGTCGGTGAGATGCTGGCTCTTGCCCGCAAGCAGGACGTGCGCGTGGTGCTTTTGGCGCAAGTCAATAAGTCGGTCATGATAGACGCGACAAGAAAATATCCGCAGAATGTCTTCTTGGCGCGCCAAGAAAGTGTGAATGTCGCCTTTGTCGACATCCCGGCGGTATTCTTTGGAAAAATCGAGAAGGGGCAGCCATTCATGCCGCGGCTCCTTTTGGATCCCATCCACCCGTCGCTTTATGGCCAGCAGCTTTTTGCGCTTGCGATATGCCGTCAACTCGCGAAACGTGGGTGGATAGCGCCGACGCCTCAGTGGCGGTGGGTGAATCTGCGTTCAGAAAAGCACTACCGTGAGGTCCTGGCTCTGTCCCCAGCGTTCTTGGCGCGGGCGTATTGCGTGGCGTTTTGGGACACCGTCGGTAGGTTCCCGGCGCGGGCCATAGTTGAGATGCTTAGAGAAGCCGAGCGTTTGCGTCCAGGCGTCGCCAGGGAGTTTTTGAAGGAGGAGAAAATCCGATCGGCTCCACCTGCCGCGGCATTTGCTCTTTTCCTTTCAGAGAATTCCGGCGCCATCTCCGCGCGTACTTTGGTAGGTGGCGGGCGGATGCGCAGATAAGGTAAAATCAATTGTGGCGGTCGCCACAGACGCTAGTCCGGCGACATAAGATGCCGGCTTCCTCATGCCAGCGAAAATGACTCCAAACCCAAGCGCGCGCCTCGAAAAGGCAGATGGCCGGAGATTGCTCCCGCCTTTCAAGGTCTTCTTTACCTGGGATCTCCAGTACTCCTGCAATTATCGATGCACTTATTGCCTGGTGTTCGAGAGCCCCCAATGGGAGTCGGTGCTTGCCAAGAAAGACCGGACAATCCCGGCGGAGCGCTGGATGGAGATTTGGGATGACATCTATGCGCGCTACGGCAGCACCCATATCCACTGCTCGGGGGGAGAGCCGTTCCATTATCCGCGTATCATCGATATCCTCGCCCATATCACCCCCAAGCATTCCATGGAATGCGATACCAACCTCTCTTTTGACGTCGCGGACTTCATCGGCCGTGTGAAGCCCGGCACGTTCCGATTCTCGCCCGCCTTCCACCCCCAGTTCGCCGTTCTGGAGCCCTACGTCGAGAAATGCCGCAGGCTGCGCGAAGCGGGTTACGACCTCCAGGGGGTCAACTTCGTCTGTTGGCCGCCGCACCTTAAGCAAATCCCGGATCTGAAGAAGGCTTTCGACGGTATTGGCGTGGTCTTGACGCTGATGCCTTTCCGGGGCCGCTTCGAGGGCCGGGACTACCCGGATGCCTACTCGCCCGAGGAGAGGCGGTTCATCAACTCGCACAGCGGAAATCCGGTGCTGTCCGAGGACTACGGTTCGTGGTATCAGGGCGGCAATCAAGGTGGTGAGAACCACACGCGGCAGGCGGCGCTCTGCCGGGCCGGGCAGATGTATGCCAAGATCCATCCCGACGGGACTGCCCTGCGTTGCTGCTTCATAGACGACCGCGGTCGGATCGGCAATCTCATCGATGGGACCTTCCGGCTTTCCGATGAGCCGCGCCCGTGCGAGTTCCCCGCGTGTTCCTGCTGGAAATGTATGATCGTTGGCGAGGAAGACCGCTGGTTGCGGCACTGGCGGGGCGTTGCCGCATAAGGTGTGGTGATGCGCGTCTATTTGAGTTCCAGCCTTGCTCCCACCGAGGAACGCCTCTTGGCGCAATTGCAGGCCGCCGGCCACCTTTTCGACATCGAAGTGACGATCGGGCGCCGTTCTTGGGGATCTTTGCAGACGCTCCCGCAGGACGTCGCGCAGGCCATCATGGATTCCGAAGTCGCGGCTTTCTGGCTGCTGGAAGGGGGAGAAAACCTGTCCTACGTCGACATGGAGGCGGGCTTCGTCCGTAATGTGTGCCCGCGGCTTCCCATCCTGGTCGTTGCCGACGAGGCTATCCGCCCTGCGGGCTGTCTGGAATGGCGCGACACCGTGTCTCTTCCGCGGATGGAGCCTTGGTTGGCGGCGCACAAAGTCTGGCAGGCGACGACACGGGTGGAAGCCGCGCTCGGGCCAGACCGCGCCGGCCGGCTGCGGGGATGGCTGCTGGCAGGCATCGGCCTGAGAACGACGCCAGCCGCCCCGGTCCAGGCCACGCCCGCGCATCGGAGCTAGGTGGGATGGCGGCAATTCCGACCAACACGTCTATGATGTGGCGTCATCGGCCTTAGCTCATGCCGGCGAAACCAACGGTCTTCTTTCTACAGATGCCGGCCTGGGGCCGGGAGCCCAACCTGGCGATTGCCCAGCTTTGCGCCGTGGTCAGGCGCGACGGCTATGAAGCGGTGGTCATGGATCTCAACATGGAGCTGTACCGCCGCTTTGGAGTGGCGCAAGGCCAGCGTGATCTCTGGGCGGCCGAAATTGACAATCTGTGGCGCCAGCGCGAGTTTTGTTCCCGCGTCCTGGAACAGAACAGGTCGTGGATCGCGGCGGAGTTTTTAGACCGCATCTGCCGCGCTGATCAGCCGGTGGTTTGTTTCCCGGTGACAGCGCCCTCTCTTCCGGCCAGCTTTCTGCTGACGCGCTGGATCAAGGAATTGCGCCCCGACGCCACCATCATTTTTGGAGGGTCGTATTTCACCGTCTGCCCGGAATCCGTTGGCGGGGGGCTGTGGGAATGCGGGGTGGACGCCGTGGTCTCGGGGGACGGTGAGGCAACCCTGTTGGAGATCCTGGCACGGCGCCAGGAGGGACGGGATTGGGATGGGTGCCGCGGCCTCTGGTTCCGGAGCCGCGAGAAGGGGATCATCTTCACCGGCGAGCGGCCGCCTGTCGACTTGAACGCCCTCCCCTTTTCCGACTTCTCCGGATTCGACGCAAGCCTCTACCCCACGAAGGCGTCCTCCGAGACCGAGAGATTGGGGGTGGTGGGCACATTTGACGACCTTTTGCTGATGGCCAGCCGCGGTTGCTTTAGGAAATGCTCCTTCTGCGGCCATTGGATGTCCGGAAAGGGGTTCCGCAGCATGAGCGGCCGCAGGACCTATGACGAGATCGTCCATCAGAGGACGGTCCGGCCTGAGATACGCCCCGGCGACAGCCTCATCAAATTCTATGACCTTATCGTGAACGGGGACATGCGGGCCTTGAACGAACTCTGCGACCTCCTGATCGCGGACCCGGCGCCGAAACTTTTGTGGCAGGAATGCAACGTGGCGATACGTCCGGAAATGACCTACGAAGTCTGCCGGAAGCTCCATGCGGCAGGCTGCCGCCAGCTCATCATAGGATTGGAATCCGGGTCACAGAGGATGTTGGACCTCATGGGCAAAGGTCAGACGGTCGCTCAGATGAAGGAAGTCCTCCGCAACGCGTCCCGGGCAGGACTCCAAGTGCGCGGGAACTTCATGTTCGGCCATCCCGGAGAGACCGAGGAGGATTTCCAGAAGACCATGGACTTCCTAAGGGAAATGCACCCGCACATTCATTTCATCTATCCCAGCTATACCATGACCCATCTCGAAGGTCGGCTCCATAGTGAGCCGGAGAAATGGGGGCTGGAACCCGGGCAAGACGCGCACTTCTGGCGGTCTGCCGATGGGACCAATACCTATCCCATCCGCCTAGAGCGCTACCAACGGTTCGTGAGGGAAGCGCAAGCCCTGGGCACCGGCCTCGGCCATTGTCTGAATATGCCTGTGGAGGACCTCGTGGAGCTGAAGTTGGGGGAATACTATCAGTTCACGAAAGAATACGATCTGGCGCTCGCCCATTTTAAGCGGTATCTGGCCGCAGGCCGGGGGAATGCCTATGTCCTGAGCCAGGTTCGGGCCTTGGAACAGCAGGTCCGCGCAATGCCCGTCGGTGTGCCAAAGGGGCCGGGACCGGAATGAGTCGATTCGAGGGATAATGATAGCCGCAACCTGCAGCAATTGACGCTCGCCGGCAAGCCCGCCCCTTATGACCGCGACACCCTCCTGCCCCAGTTCAGGCCGTCCAGAACTGCCGCGCGAACAGCTCCTGAAGAACTCGCGCGTGTTCTGCATGCTTCCATGGACGCACATGAGCGTCTATCCGGACGGCCAGACCTACCCTTGCTGCAGCGCCTCGGGATGGCCGTTGGGAAACGTCGGCGAAACCTCGCTACAGGGGTTGTGGAATTCTAAGTCCCTTAGACGCCTAAGACTGGACATGATCGCGGGCCGCGAGAGCGCGGCATGCGCTAGGTGCTCCGAGGCGGAACTCTGCGGCATGGGTACCTTGAGAACCTGGGCCAATGCAGAACTCGCGCATCATTTTGGACTTGTGGAGCAGACCCGGCCGGATGGGTCACTGGACCGCCTGAATCTGCCTTACTTGGATGTCCGTTTTTCCAATGTCTGCAATTTGCGGTGCCGAACCTGCCGGCCGGAACTCAGCAGCGGTTGGCAGCAGGAGGCCCACCTCCTGGGCGGGACTGCGGATCCGGCCCGGTCCGCAGCCTCGACGCAGGCTCGCGCGGCGCTGATGGAACAGGTCCAGGCGCTTCTGCCGCAGGCCGAGATCATCTATTTCGCGGGCGGTGAGCCGTTGGTGATGGAAGAGCATCTGGAAATCCTAGAAACTTTGATCTCCCGCAAGCAGTTCCGAGTCCGCCTGCAATACAACACGAATTTCTCCGTCTTGGATTTCAAGGGCGTTGATATTTTGAAATGTTGGGACCGGTTCGAGACGGTCGTGGTCCAGGCGAGCTTGGACGGCATGGGACGTCGCGGCGAGTATCTGCGCAAGGGGTTGCTCTGGGATAAGGTGGTCGCTAATCGCGAACGCATGCTCAAAGTCTGCCCGCGGGCAGACTTCATCGTCTTGGCCACGGTCAGCGCCATGAATGCCTGGCATCTGCCCGACTTTCACGCGCAATGGCTGAACCAAGGCTATGTGGAGCGCGGCCAGTTTCAGTTGAATCCGCTCTTCACCCCCGAAGAGTACTGCGTGCAGGTCCTTCCCCCGCGGCTCAAGCAAGCAGTGGTCCGCAGATATGAAAGCCACATCGAGGCCATCGCGCGGGCTTCCGGGGACGCGGAGGGTTTCGTGGGCGCCGTGAGATTCATGCTTGCCCGGGACCAGTCGGGACTGCTTCCGAGATTCCGCGAGTTGACGCTGAAGCTTGACGCGGCGCGCGGCGAGCGGTTCGCGGCGGTGTTTCCGGAGTGCGCCGAACTGATGGTCGGTCCGACCGCATCGGCCCCCAAGGCCGCCTGTGACGCCGATTGTTTGAGAAGGAATGAATAAGCTAAAGTACCGGCAGCTTGGCGGTAACGCTGCGCATTGCGAATTCGAGTGGCAGCGTAAGGGTGGATTCGATGAGAAGCAACGCCAGTAGCGCGGGAGGGGTGGCCCCATGCCGCCGCGTGCCTTGACTCCCGCTGACCCAGCGCGGCCGATGCCCGCATGGTGGTTGGAAGACCACCCGCTGACCTTGTCCTGGGACATCTGGTATGCCTGCAACTATCGGTGCTCTTATTGCTGGTGGGAGATGGGCGATCTCTGGGCCGAGCTGTCTAAGCGTCACCGGATTCTTTCCCCGGAGGAATGGGCAGCCGTCTGGTCCCGTATCCACGCCCGTTACGGCACGGCGCTCATAGATCTCCTGGGCGGCGAGCCGATGATCTATCCCAAGTGTAGCGAACTGCTCCAGGTACTTACCCAGCAGCATCGCTTCCGGATTACCACGAATCTCTCCTTGAAGATGGACGACCTGGAGAATCTTCTGGAAGGCATAAGCCCGGAGCGCGTCCATTTCAATGTGAGCTTCCATCCGCAATTCGCGGTTTTGGATGAGTTCTTGGAGAAAGTGGCGAAGCTCCGGGAGCGGGGGTATCAACCGGGCGTTCTTTTCGTCCCTTGGCCGCCGTTGCTGCCGAAATTGGCTTACTATCGCGCGGAATTCCGCGAGCGCGGGCTGCCATTCACCGCCATGATCTTTCAGGGGAAATGGAACGGGAAGGACTATCCGGCGTCCTATACGCAGGAAGAGCGGGTGCTCCTGGCGGAGATGATGAGCGACCCTTCCATAAAGGATTCCGAGGTCAAGTACCGTCTGGAACGCCAATCGCCCCGAGGAAAGCTCTGCCATGCCGGCAGGATATACGCGAATATCAAGGGCAATGGCGACGTCTATCGCTGTGGACAGGATGCATTTGGGCGCCGTCCCATGGGAAACATCTTCGACCCGGACTTCAAACTCTACGAGGCGCCCGAGCCATGCCCTGCTGACAGCTGCAGTTGTCTCGAGTTCAGATATCTGGACAAGGGTCAGCAGTGAGCGGCTTCCGGCGTTCCGGCCCGCCGTCTCAGCTTGGAGAACGATCCTCGGCATGAATCTCCCCGGAGGCAGCCCTTTGCCCGAGTCGTTGGAGAGGTCCAAGGTGTTTTGCGCCGCGCCATGGAGGAACCTGTTTGTGCGCGAGGATGGTCTGACCTCCGTTTGCTGCATGGCAACGGACCAGACCAAGAATACGCTATGGAAGATGAGCCTGCGGGATATCTGGAATTCCACTGAGATCAAGCAGATGCGGCTCAATATGCTGAGCGGGAGGAAAAGTCTGCCCTGCTCGAAATGTTATGAGGTCGAAGGCGCTAACGCGGAGAGTCTGCGCACGGACCAGAATAGAACGGTCGGAAACCTGGCAGAGCTCGTGGCGCGCACAGGGCGCGACGGCTCGATCGATCCTGCCAATCTGACATCCTTGGAATTGAATCTTTCCAACACATGCAACTACCGCTGCCGCTACTGCAACCCGCGGCGCAGCACGGCCTGGTATAGGGACTTCATGGCGGTCTCCAACAATAATTGGGAGTTCCCGACGGCTTTGACCGCGACGGATGATTTTTCAGGGCTATATGATCAGATAAGGGCCATGCTGCCGCACTTGCAAAGGATCAGTTTTGCCGGCGGAGAGCCTTTGATATCGAATTGGCACTCGGAGATCCTTGAGATATTACTGGCCGGAAAGCGGCCCGACGTCGCGCTCAGTTACACCACGAATTTCTCCAACCTGACCCATCAAGGTGCCGACATCCTGGAGCTGTGGAAACGATTCCAGCATGTCTCAGTCATGGCGAGCCTGGATGCTCCGGGCCGGCGCGGGGAGTATATCCGTAAAGGGCAAGAATGGGGTCAGGTGATAAGAGACCGAGAGCGATTGATGCGGGCTTGCCCCCATGTGCTTTTTGGCATCGCCCCTACGCTATCGGTGATGAATGCGTTCTGTCTGCCCGATTTTCATCGCGAATGGCTGGAGAAAGGCTATCTTGGGCCCAATAGCATATGCATCGGAACGCTGTTCGTCCCTTTAGAATATCGTATCCAGATACTGCCTGACCAGCTGAAGCGCAAGGCCGTCGAAAGATATCAAGAACATATCGTATACCTCTCCCGCAGATTCGGTGCGCTGGCGGATCGCGACATATCCCGATTCGAAGACGCGGTCAGCTTCATGCGGAATAAGGATTTGAGTTGCCTCATTGGCCGCTTCAGGAAGAAGACGCGTGAGTTGGACGAAATCAGGAAGGAGCGATTCGAGGAGGTGTTCCCGGAGCTTGCCGAGCTCATGAACGACACCTGGGAATCGGGGGTGGGAGATGCTCTGGGTCGGCTCGGCTCCGAATCGGCTCAGGCCAATCCGGGTATGCCGGCTGGGCAGCAGACGGCAAAGACGATCTCAAGTTATAGGGATTTGCTGAGTCTGGATACGCTGCAACCGTTCCAGGTGGCCGAGGCTCATTTGGAGATAGGCACTTTGTATATGCGGATAGGCCGCCTGGATGACGCTGTGCAGGAATTCTTGCAGGTCATCAGCCTGCATGCTTCGCCCGCAGAATCATGGATGGATTTGTGGGGCGAGGTCGGGTTGCTTTGCGCGGATATGGGGAGAGTCAAGGAAGCGGAGACGGCGTTTCGAGACTTGTTGTCTCAAGAGGGGCGCAGCCCCGATCGGGAGTCCGGGGCGCGCATCGGACTGGGGATGCTCTATCAGCGCGCCGGCCGTGCTTTGGAAGCTCTGCCGGAATATCAGAAGATCTTGGGTGCTGAGACTTCCCCTGCGGGCGCAAGAGCGCAAGCCTCCCGCGAGATCGACCGTGTCCTGGCGGAAATGGGATTCACTATCAGGTAGATCGTGAGCTGGCGCGGGTCGCTACGGCAGCCACGCCCCCGCCTGCTGAGGCGGTTTCTCGTCGGGAATGACTTTCCACTCATCGCACGGGCAGAAGGGGACGTCGCAAGGCAAGGGTTCCGATAGCAAGGAGAATGAGGGCTCGAATATGTTGCCTATGATGTGACGGTCCCCGATCTGGCCACAGCGGGCCACGTTGCCATTGGGCAGAAGCAGTGCCCCCAAGCGTCCTGCTTGGCACAGAACCCCCTGATGCCCTTTGTCCGCGACCCAATGGTCCGACATGCCTATTATCCTTTTTTGCTCGGCGTTGTAGCCGGCCGGATACTCCACGCCCTCATGTGGGCCTATGAAAGGCACCAGCTTGAGGCTTTCCCCGATCGCTTTGAACGCTTCCACGTGCCGTGGTATGTCCGGGATAAACGGTGGCCAGGCCACGAGATTGATGACGCCCAGAGCGACACCCCGACTTCTTAAAAAAGAGACCTTGCCCAGGAAATCGTCGAGCCGGTGCCGTTCGGGGTGGAAGCTGATCGACAAGGTCACTTTCGCCGGATCGATGCGCGACGCGAACTCTTCGAGATCGATGGAGGCATTGGTGGTGATGTTGATGGGCCAATGCCAGCGGGATATCTTGGCGATGATGTCGAGGAACCCGGGATAGGTAAAGGGTTCCCCGCCGTTGATGACCAAGAAGCAGCGCCCATAACGCTCATGCATCCGGCTCCAGATCTGCTCCCATTCCGCAGGGCTTTTGTAGACGTTGCGCGCGGCATATTCTTCCCAACGCCCGGCGAAGAGGCAATAGGTGCACCGGTAATTGCAGCTCCAGTGGATGTTCCAGCTGAAACGCACCTGCTCTTTGACCTCGGACATGCCGATTCCTGGGCGAAGCTATGGCTTCGCCATGGCCTCGTTGTATTCCTGCATGATCTGCGACGACTCCTTGGGGCGATGGATCACGTGCGCCGGCCATTCGTTGATTCCGGTGGGATTATGCCGCGGGCAGGTGCGGAAACATCCCGCCCCGTCCCGTAAGGCGCGGCGGATGGCGCGGTAGCGCGGGCCATTCCATATCTCCATGAAACTCTTATCCGCCAGGCTATCCTCGAAGCCGCCATAAACGTCGCAGGGCAGGACTCGCCCGTCCACGCTGAACATGAATTGTCCCCAGGGTTCCTGGCAAAAATCCTTGGCCGGGTCCGGCGCGGTCGTTTGGCCGAATTTGTGAGGCAATTCAATCTCGATGCCCACTTCTGCCGCAACGCGGCGCGCCTCGTCGATGTAGCGATTGGCCAGTTCCGGTTTGAAGTATAGGGACAGGTATTTTTGTTGGGCTTCGTAGATGTAGAAATATCCGGCCCGGACTCGGTCCGCCCCCATGGATTTGGCGAAGCGCACAAAATCCGGGAGTTTTTCCACATTCAAGGTGGTCATGACGAACATGAAATACAGAGCGGGGTTGCCGGAGTTCCCCCGCAAGCGCAGAAGCTCTCGGATGTTGTCCACCACGCGATCGAACGCGTTGTAGCGCATCATCATCTTGTGGGAGGCGGCATCGCTGGCATGCAGGGAAAGCTGCAGGGTATAGCGGCTGCCCGAGCCGGCAATCAGCTCGCGCATGCGAGGGTTCAGATGGGAGGCGTTGGTGGCGATGAATTTGTCCACATGCGGAAATTCGCGGTTGAGATACTCAAGAATGCGCTCGGCGTCCGGCAGGCCCAGGAATTCTCCGGAACCGGATAAGACCACCTGTCGGGCCTGCCGCAGTATCGGAGCCAATTCCCGCCCGAAGCGCTGGAGATATTCGTCCAGATGAAACAGAGGGTAGCCGTTGCCTTTGGAGCAGAAGATGCAGTCCGCGTTGCAGGCCGCGTGGAGCTGCATGAAGAATGTGCGCGGGACGCTGGAGAGGATGATCCGGCGCTCCTGCCATTCCCGTTCGTTCAAGTCGGAATTCTCTTTCTGCAGCCGTTCCAACGCCGTGCGCCGCAAGGCGGAAGGCTGCGCCATGGTTCCTGGCGTCATTGCCCGGCTCCCAAGGCCTGCTTCGGCGCGCCCGGGGCCTCCAAACGGTGCTCCTGCAGCATCATGTCCTTCTCTTCCTCTTCCCAGGCCGATTGGAATTCTTTACAGCGGCAATAGTCGACAGGGCAAGGCTGACCCGTTGCCTGGAGATTCACTTCGGCGTCGAAGATGGAGGCGATTGACTGGTCTTCATAGCATAATTGCCCGCACCGGTAGATCTTTCCGTCGGCCTGGACCACAGCGTATCTCTGTCCGGCACCGCAGACCTTCCCGCGCACCGGGATCGGGTCGAGATTGACGGTCTCCGGACCGACATCCCGGCCGATGACCTCTTTGATGAGATGCCGATCTTCCGGCGTATACGCAAACGGATAGTCTTTGCCCTGGTATGGCCCCCAGTACATCGCCAGATTCATATGCACGCCGTTCTGGGCGAACCGCCGCTTGAAATCCGACATGTCCGTCAGCTGCGCGGGATAGGCCAAATAACACACATTGGCCGTGAACCCATGCTTGCGCAGAAGAAGCACATTGTTGAGGAAGAGGTCGAAATCAGTGTTCAAGGGATGGAATGTGCAGTCCAGTTCCGCATGCGCGGGGTCCACCGTTTTGACGAATTCCTGGAGCGCATCGGTGCGCGATCCGTTGGTCGTTACCTGGACATCATGCCACCGCGTGATGGTTGCGATTACGCCTACGAACTGAGGGTAGGTGAACGGCTCCCCGGCCGTGATGCGAAGCTGGCAGCTGCCATACCGGGCATGCATCCGTTCCCACACCCGTCCCCATTCCTCCGGGGACTTGTAGGTGTTCTTCTTGGACAATTCGGCCCAGCCGGCCGAAGTGTAAAAGCAGTAAGGGCAGCGGTAGTTGCAGTTATAGTGCATGTCCCAAGCCAGGACCAGCCGCCGTTTGGGCAGCTTGGATTCCATGTTCATCCGCTGCGCCGGTTGAGGGACAGTTTCCATGAGGGGCTCTTTGAGGGATTCGTTGCGCTGTTTCCGTCTAGAAGGGCTGTGCGGAATCCGGTTTTCACATTGTAGAAATTCCAATGGAGCATTGTCCACGCGAGGGAGGGGCTCAGCCTTTTTGCGAACGGGTCAAATTGATATAATCGGATTGCTTCTCTTCCCTGAATGAATACTCCTCTCGCCAGCATCGTCATCCTGACCCACAATGACGTGAAGTATTTCCGGGAATGCCTGGCCAGCGTCCGCGCCCGCACCGACGTGCCGTACGAGATCATCGTGGTCGACAACGCGTCCACCGGCGCGGATGCAGCCGCTATCGGGCGCCTCTGCCGGGGGCCGAACATCCGTCTGATTCGGAATGCGGAGAACCGTTTTTTCGCTGCAGGGAACAATCAGGGAATTCGCGCCGCGCGCGGGCGGCACGTCGTGCTGCTCAATGCCGACGCCGTGGTCGGTCTGCAGTGGCTCTCCCGGCTCATCGCCTGGGCTCAGTCCGAACCGGAGGTAGGCCTTGTGGCGCCCGTGACCAATAGCGCTTCGGGGTTGCAATATATCGCGGCCCCCGGCTATCAAGGCATCTCGGATTTCGCGAAGTTCTCCTGGGCCTGGGCCCAGGTGCATGCCGGGCGTAGCCGGGAGGCGCACCGGCTCATCGCTTTCTGCCTTCTTATCAAACGCGAGATCATCGACTGTGTCGGCCTGCTTGACGAGCGTTTCGGGCCGGGCGGCTACGAAGACTACGACTACTGCTTGCGCGTGCGCCAAGCGGGGTTCAAGCTTTTGCTGGCCGAAGACGTCTTTGTGCACCATTACGGCGCCAAGGGATACGAGGGCATGGACTACTCTCACCACCGGAGGATCAACCGGGAAATCTTGGCGCGGAAATGGTCCCAATTCGTATTTCATGCTCTTGATGACGTGGATAAGGCCATCGAGGATCTGCGGGGGGTTCCGCGATGAACAAGTGTCGCGATGCGGCCAGTCCAATCGCCTCGCTGCAGAAGGCCAATCCTTTTGCCGCGGACAGAATCCTCGGGCGCCTGCGTCATGAGAACTTGGAGCCGCCGCTCTCGCCGGCCTCCGGCCAGCGGCATCCGAACTTCATTTAGGCGCGGACCGTGAAGCTGAGCATCGTCATCATCAGCCATCGCCCGGAACTGCTGCGGCGTTGCCTGGCCAGTCTGGGCCATTCAGATCGCGAGGCGACCGAGATACTGGTCTTGCTTAACGGCCAAGGTGACAGCGCCGTCCGCCTACGCGCGGAGTTGGCGGCCCGTTGGCCTCATGTGACGGCACAGGATATCCCGCGTACATCCCGAGGCGCGGCGCGCAATCTGGCGGTGGGACAGACACACGGAGAGATCCTCTATTTCCTGGACGACGACGTGCTCGTGCCTCCGGGTTTTTGCCGGCGGGTGGTGGAGAAATTCGAACGGAACCCCGAGCTCTGCTATGGCGGCGGACCCAACCTCTGTGCGCCTGACGCCACGGCGTTCCAGGCCGCGGTGGATGCGGCCTTGAATTCGCCCTGGGGCGCGGGGCCCATGCGGGTGCGCTATCGCCCGGGAGGCCGAGACCGGCTGCTGGACTCCTGGGGCTTCATGCTTTGCAATCTGGGAGTGCGGCGCCGGATTTTCACGGAGGACGGACTTGCGTTTCCTGAATCCTGCGTGAGCGCGGAAGAGAACCTCCTGCTTTATCGCGTTCAGAAGCGGCATGGCCGGGGTTTTTTCAGCCCGGACCTGTATGTCTATCATGTCCGTCGACAGGATATCGGGGGATTCTGCCGCCAGGCTTTCCAATGCGGCACTGGCCGCATGCAAGTGACGCTCTTGGAGCCGGGTTCCCTGCAGTGGGTGACGTTGCTGCCTCCTGCCGGGCTGGCCTGCCTTGTCCTGCTTTGCCTGGACCTGCGCGCGTCGGCGGCTGCCGCGGTGGTGGCCCTCTATGCCGGCGCCTGCTTGCTCGCGACGCTACCTCTGCTGCGTACGACGTGCGGGCTGGCGGCGGCCGTCCGGCTGCCCTGGGTGATGGCGTTAGGCCATTTTTGCTACGCGGTGGGAATGTTAGCCGGCATCGGGCGTGCCGGAGCGGTCCGCGACCGCATCACGCGGGTCTGTCTGCCGAGCCGCCCGGGCGGTCTTCCCGCATCCGCGGCTGCGCCTTGTCGTAAATGAATGAAGCGTTGGCCCCGGTCACGGCTTGCGCAGTGCCCTATGGTGTTCCTGGACGATTTGTCCGTCGCATTTGTGCCGGTGGTCCACATGCGCTTCCCAGTCGTTGACGCTCATTGCATTATGGCGTTGACAACTTCCTAGGCAGCCTCCTCCGATCCGCACGCTGCGTCGGATGGCGCGGTAGGCGGGCCCGTTCCAAATCTCCGCGAAACTCTTGTTGACCAGGGATTCCTTGAAGGATCCCACCAGGTCGCAGGGCATGATCCTGCCTTCGGGGTCTACTAGCACTTGGTGCCAGGGCTCGCTGCACCGGACCAGCGTCCGAGCCGGCGCCGGTCCTTCGCCGAATTTCTGCGGGAGGCTTATCTCCATGCCCACCTCCTGCGCCACGCGGCGAGCCTCGTCGATGGCGCGGTCGGCCAAGTCCGGCTTGAAGTAGAGCGAAAGGTATTTTTGCGCCGCTTCGCTGATGCAGAAGTAGGTGGCTAGCACCTTGTCGGCCCCCATCTCTTTGGCCAAGCGCACGAACTCCGGCAGCTTCTCCGCGTTGAGCGTGGTCATCACGAACATGAAGTGCACCCGCACCGGGTCCGTCCCCCGGCGCATCTGCATGAAATGCCGGATGTTCTCCATGATCTTCTCAAAGGACCAGTAACGCGTCATGAGTTCGTGCGTCGACCGGTCGGGGGCATGGAGGGACAGTTGGAGCGTGTAGCGGCTCGCCGAGCTCAGTATCAGTTCGCATTTCTCATGCGTGAGATAGGAGGCGTTGGTGGTTATGCGCTTCTCTACATGAGGGAAGCGGGCATTGAGGTAGCGCAGGAGCGCAGGGGTCTCGGATAGCCCCAGGACTTCGCCCGATCCCGAGAAGGCCAGCGTCGCTGCGCGCTGGAGAACGGGGGCCATGGCGGAGTCGAATCGAGCCAGCCAGTCGTCCAGCCGGAACAGCTCGAAGCCGTCGCCTTGGGAGCAGAAAACGCATCCAGCGTTGCAGGGCGCATGGATTTGAATGTTCACAGTTTGCGGGGTGCTGGCCAGGATGATACGTCCGCCTTCGTATTCCTGCCGGTTGAGCGCCACATTCTCCTCTTGCAGCTGCTCCAGCCAGCGGCGCCGTCGGTCGGCGGCGGATTCGGGAGCCAGGACGGTCGGGGGAATGTCCTTCATCGCGCGCAGGAGGGGGCGGGCTGCCCCGATTCGCCCCGAGCGGTCTCGGATTTGGCCAGACTCATAGCCAGGCGAAGACGTTTTGCCAGCAGGCGCAGGGAATTCGGCTCCGGCGCCCTTTCGTTGGCCCAGAAGATGTCGAAATGATCCCCGCTCCATGCGATGTGGGTCCCTTCCCCGGTCATGGCCTTGAGGAACGCGGCCGCTCGATACAGCAAACGCTCAAGACCCTGCGGCGGTTGAGCGGAACCCGTCAGGAACGCATCCCAGGTCAGGCCTACGTCCAAGCGGCGTTGGAGTCCTTCCCAGACGGCCGATGGGTCCGACTTGCCGCCGGCCACGATCCGATTTGCCTTGGCCAGGGCCCGGGCGGCGCGCTGAAAGTTCTCCAGGTGCGGGAGCGCCCGGATCAGATGCTTGAGCGTCGGCCCATGGTAAAGGTCCAATTCCAGGTATTCCAGGTAATTCTGCAGTGCCGCCAAGGGCCTGCCTGCAAAATGGTGGTAGGCTGCCAGATTGGAGAGGTGGTCCTGATCCAAGGCTCCGTTGACCCCCTTGTAGGCGTCAATGCCCAGGGTTATCGCCAGGGACCGGAACCTCTTATAGCGTTCCAAGCGCACCGGATAGGTATTGGCCCCATCCTGGGACTCCCAGTAGAGGTTGTGCGTCGACTCTTCGGAGCGCTGGAGGATGCCCATGTCCTCCTGATGGTCGATCAGATAGCTGTGCGCCTCCAGGCTGGTGAATGTGGCGCTGGCGTAGACCCGGTCCAAATGGCTCCGGTTGCGGCGCAGGAAGTCCAAAGTCATCTGCGCGTCTTCTTCGGTCTCGCCGGGGAAGCCGAACATGAAGTTGCCGGTCACGATGATGCCGGCATCATGGGTATCCCGCAGCACGCGCTCGGCTATTTCGGGGGAATAGTTCTTGTTCATGGCCTTGAGCACCCGCTCCGAGCCGCTCTCGATGCCGTAGATGATGTCATGGCAGTTGGCGCCGCGCAGGTCCTTGAGGACCTCCGGGGTCATCTCCGGGCGTATGATCGCGTTGATCTTCCATCCGATCAGGTCGCTCTTCCACTGGTCTTCGGCCACGGCCGCGATGACGAGGCGGCTGAACCGCTGCAGGGCCCGGACGTCACCATTGGCCGTGATGTCGTAGAACTCCCTATGGCGGCGGTTGGGGAACAGGCGAAGGTTGTGCATGACCTCCGCGAAGATGCGGTCTCCGCCCATGTGCGCGTATCCGGGCCAGAAAGAGTGGGCGCTGCAGAAACGGCACTGCCAGACGCAGCCCCGGCTGGCCGCGATCGGGATCCGCTCCGGGTCGGTATAGAGCTCCATGGGGAAGCCCGTGAAGTCCGCGAACGGGACATCGTCCAGATTGCGCACCGGCACAGCCGCGCCGGAGGTGAACGGCTCTCCGTCGCGCCAGACCCAGGCGCCCGGCAACGGCTCCAGCTCGCCAGTGCTGTCGAAGCGCTTCAATATCTGAGGGAAGACCACGTCCCCCGCGCCTTGCACCACCATGTCCACACAGGGCTCGCCGAGAATGGCCTTGATCTTGCCTCCGAAATAGAAATAGGGCCCCCCAAGGATGATCTTGACCTTGGGGTCGGCGGCCTTTAGGCGCCGCGCCAGCTCCAGCGCGGCCAGATGAGAGCCGCTTTGCACCGATAGGCCGATGACGCGGGCGCCGGTCTTGAGGATGCCCTCGATGTGGCTCTCCACCTGCTGAGAATTGTCTTGGAAGAAGGTGGCGACGAACGCCGGCTGGTTCCAGAAGTGGAACTGCTCCCAGACCCAGAGGCTCTCGTATTTTTTTACCCGCTCCTTCCAGAGCAGGATGTTGAGGTCGAACACCGCAGGCTCAAAACCGGCCGCGCGAACACAGCCTGCCAGCTGGGCCAAGCCCAAGGGTGGGTCTGTGATGCCCCAGACCGGAGGCTGGATCAAGGCGACTTTCATGAGTAGCTCCCATGCGGCGGAAACTTAAAATCGGCCCGGCCGATGGACCGGCAGCGCTCGCAGACATGATTGGAATCGGCACGCACTCCGGCTTGGCCGCGGGCGAACCGGCGGACATGGCGCCGCGCGGCGCGGTAGCGCGAGCCGTTCCAGAGAGCGCGCCAGCCTTTCCGGGTGAACGTGCCGAAATCGTCCGACTGGTCCTCCACGCTGCAGCAGGGCGAAGCCGAGCCGTTTGGATTGAGCGCCAGTCCCGCCCAGGGCCACTTGCACAGAGGTCGGGGCCCCGATGGAGCCTCCCGCTGATTCGGGCCGCGGCTCTCGCTGCGCCCGGCCAGGTGTACCGCTCTTTTGAGCGCGAAACCCAGGTCTGCCGGATGCCGGGCTCGGCGCAAAATTTCGAGCCAATAGGATGCACGCCGCAAGTGGTGGGCCTGGAAGCGCCGCGCATGGAGAACGACTGAGGGGGCGCCCGGCTTCACATGCGCGCATTCGCGGGCGCGGCTAAGCTCTTCCGCAGGTGGCTCGGCGGCAGGCATCGGATAAACCTGGTAGCGCGGGTCGCGCGCCATCCATTCCCAAAGATAGCCCTGTTCGTTGGGCAGATACGGCGCCACCAGGCTCGCCTGGTCCGCCCCGCAGGCGCGCGCGAACTCCTCGACCCGGCCGGCTTCGTGCTCGTTGTGCCGGAATACCAGAAACTGCCAGATGATCCATGGCTTCTTGCGCCCCAGGGCCCGGCGCTTCTCCACCAATGTGCGCAGGTTCCGCAGGACCCGGTCGAAATCCCCGCCCGCCCGGTAGCGTCCGTAGGTCTCCTGGGAGAGTCCGTCCACGGACAGGCTCAGGATATCCAATCCCGAGAGGATCAGTCGTTCGATGGTCTCTTCGCTGGCGTCGTTGAAATTGGCGTCCAGCTTGACTTCGATGCCGTAGCTTTTGGCCAGAGCAATCATCTCCGGAAGCTGCCTGTTGAGCAAGGACTCGCCCCAGTTCATGAGGTCTAAGTGAATGGCGGATGGGCCGACTTCTTTCAGGATAGCCGCGAAGAGGTCAAGAGGCATGGTGCCCTTGTTGCGGACGCCGCGGTTGGCCCCGGTCGGACAGAAAGGGCAATGCAGCTGGCACAGGTTCGACGGATCCAAGGTCAGCCAATAGGGCTGGCCGCCCCAGAGGCGCGGGCTGCCTCGCGCCATCAGGAATTCTACCCAAAGATAGTTGACTAGCTTGCGGTAATGCCCTTGCCGCCACAGGCTGCTCGAAACAGCCCAGTCGCTCAAGGGGCAGAGTCGCGCCTGGAGCCGGCGCCACCGGCTGGGATTCTCCTGCGCCCGCGTCATGTTCAAGGACACCATGATATCATAGCGTCGACGCGTTCGGGGCGTCGATGCGGGCCTGGTTCAGCCGCATGGGCGGGATGGGTGAGACGCAATCCGTCATCCTGACCCAACCGTGGTCCAAGGCGCACACCGCCGACTCCACCTGCCCTTCGAACCGGCAGCCCGCCAAGTCGACCAAAGCCCAGCTCGAGGCGGAACAGCCTTGCTCACCGCCGCGCAGGAGGCTGCGTTCTAAACGCACCTGGGCGCCTTCGCAACAGATCGCCCCCCAACGGCCGGCCGCGATCTCGCCGGAG
>TBL_comb47_HYPODRAFT_10002563_pt1 | contig 22311 bp, 13 predicted proteins | sample TroBogypolimnion_40_FD_10682 | JGI IMG/M metagenome (IMG submission 10682)
CCAAGGAGAAATATGTCGATACGGAGTTGAGCATAAAATAGAGGTGAGCGATGTTTTGAACAGAGGTTGGTGGAGGTATTTCAACTCCGGTAGATCATTTTTTGATTTCCTGTTTGATGATATTTTCAAGGTCATCGCCACTGCTGGGTGTTGGTGCGATGAAGTTGACAATATTTCCCTGCTTGTTGATCACAACAAACTTTGGTATATGTTCATCTATGTACGAATCATAAACAACATGATCAGCGTCGAAGAGCTGAATACCAACGGGGCGATCTTCTTTTAAGATAACTAACCAGTCATCAAAAGTATCCTGTACTGAAATACTTATAAAGGCTATTCTGTTATCATTGTGATATTTACGATACAATGACTGCAATGCCTGGTTTTCGACTCGGCATAGGGCACACCAGCTTGACCAAAGATTCAAAACCACAACTTTGCCTTTGAAGTCCGACAATGAATAGATTTTTTCGGTTTTATTTTTCAGCGAGAAGGGTGGAGCCGGCTTTCCCATGAGCGCATATGCTTTTTCTGCCTCTTTTTTGGAAACTCCACGGTCCTCGACAGCCAGTCTCCTGATCTTTTCTGAAAAAGCATTCTCGAGTGCCGTCAGTGAACTCCCAGTAAATTCTGAAAAATATGCGTTGAATTGATTCCTGTATTTATTTAAATCTTCTATACTTCGGTATGACCAGATCGGGAATGTAATGATCTTATATACAACAAAAGCCCTGACTTCTCCTTTAAAAGTTGTGTTCACTTTATCCAGCAATATATTTACCGGTAATTTTTCTATATTAACCGTTGTATCTGTTGGATTGCCTGAGAGGAGAAGATAGTTTAGAAATGAACCCGGCCGGTGAAAGCTGATTCCGGATCTGAACTCCTGTGAAATCAGATTTTCTTCATTGCTGAGACTGGAAAAGAAAGCTGCATCAAAGTTGTGGTAAACAAAAGAGAGCGTTTTTTCAAGACCATATTTCCTGTGTTCTGCATACAAAAACAGATATTTGAGTTTCTCGAATTTATTGTCCAGGTGGGCCATTGTACCAAAATAGGCCAGATACTTGTCCTGTGAAGTGCCTTGATCAAAGATCCGATGGGCAACTGAATCCCTTAATTGTTGCGTTTTATTGATCTGCCTGATGAAATCACTTTCATTCAGATCCCACCATGCTATTGCATAAAAACGTGAAGCCGGAATAGAATCAAGGATCTTGTAATATTTGCTTCCTTTTGCCCCTTTCCCGGAGAGTTGAAAGTCATGCGCGTTTTTTGAAGGTTTAAAAAAGGTCAGTTCATAACCCGGTGCTGCCAGAATATCCTGAAAAGAATCGAAATCAAAAATCAGACTTATTCTTTCAGGTTTTGTGATGTTTGTGGTTTCAATAAAGAAAATGCCATTTTCGTCAAAATGGGTGGAATCAGAATGGATCTGATCATATTGGTCGGTATAGTCAATCCGAACCTTGTCACTGATCTTTGTATATTCCGGTATGTCGTTGATCATGACCTGACCCTTTATGATAAAGGATTCGGGCCCCTGTTTTTGTTGACCAAACAGGGTGATGGAGAAGAGCAAAATCAATGATATGGACAAGGCCTTTTTCATAGAAATGCATTTGGTTTTACAAACAACGTCAGTTGACTTAAGTAATGCGCAATTCCTCTTTCCTCATATTCTTTCAAATTTATTACTAATTTCATTAAAAAGCAGACACATTAAAAAATACTGAGGAAATTTTTTAATAAATAATCTTGTTGTTATTTCTGAAAAGTTGCGTTTTAATGAGAGAAACTCAATTCGACTTCCGGTTAGGCATTAACTGACAGGTTAAAATATTTTAATAAAGAGGGAGGGATTATTCAGAAAACACAAAAACTTTCTTCTGTTCAAAACCATTTGATTATTCTTCGAAATTGACTTAAATATTTTGAGATCACTCCCGGATACTTCTTCTCAAACCCGAAAAATTGCGGTATGTCCACCGAATCTTTCCCGAGTGTAGGCCGTATCAATTCATACGGCATAAATAAGGCTCAGATACGGCTTACACTTAAATTACCCGGGAAGTATCCGGGAGTGTTCTGAGAATATCTGGATCGTGATCGATCAACTAACAAATCAGCTTATCGATTGATTTTTATAAAGGTACAAAATATTTTAACCATAAAATGAAACCGAGCAATTTTATTTTTAGCCCTTAAACAAGGCCTTCTGTTAAGTGGTTTTCAAAACATGATGTTAATTTGATCCTGGTCGGTTGGCGGTTCGTTTTGGAGTTTCCACTCTGATAGCCGGAGAAAGGGCTTTTAGTACTTTTGCCTTGGTTGTTTTTGTCTTTGGTACACGTGCTATGCCGGATACTACAAGATTGAAGTTCTGGTTGAATGCGTTGTTCATTAATTCAAAAACTACCGTTGCTTCAGTCTCTCCGGGGGGGACGATTACGGGTTTCATTCTGACAATGCCCTTGGGGGGATTGTCAAGAACGAGCTGGATGGGCAGTTTAAAATCATCAGCTCTGTTAATCTTAACCTTGAAAGAAAAAGTCGTGTCTTTGGTTAATGCGATGACAGAATCATAAGAAATCCTGTGACTTATATTGAACGCAAGGGGTGGGACAACGGAGGTCACAAAATCGCTGGTAGGCAATAAATGCAGATAAAAGAAGGCCTGCATTTTTTCTTCGACCGGTTCGGCCTTTCGCTCGACATTACCCAATGGAGTTTCTGCTTTACCTGTAATTGTCAGATCGAGCGCACCTAATTTGGCGTCTTTGGGTGCAGTCACGGTCATCGTCAATTGATTCTGTCCTTTTTTCAATACCTCATAACTGTGGGTGTATCCAGAAGGCAGACCGCTTAAATTCAGACTGATCTCGCCCATGAAATTATATTTCCGCAAAGCATTGACAGTAAACGAGGTCGTTCCTTCCTGGTTAATGGTCAGGTTGGATGGACTGATGCGCAGATCGAAATCGGGGAGGGGTTTGCCAGTGAAAAGCCGATAACCATAAGCCAGACCCCCTTTGCCCAGCACATCTCTTACACGGATAAAAACCTTACCGTCTTTCACAAATTTATAAATCATCTGGGGGTCGGCATGAAAAGTTTCCATCCCTTCACTCTTGTCGGGATAGTCATCCATCTGTGCCAATACCTTGTTATTTTCATCATAGAGGGTGAGGTCTGCATCAAGTTGAGAACCCAACCTGTGAGCCATAATCTCCAGGACAATATTCTCTCCTTTTTTTCCATCAACGGCATACCAGTCCTCTTCACCCGGATTGCGGATGATTCCATTTACGGTATAGTCGCGCGGTATCAGTAAAGGGCTCGTGGGACTATTGTTCGCATTCATCGAAATTTCCTCTCCGGTAGATGTCCCAAAAGCAATTCGATTGGAATGTAAGCCTTTGCCACCGACGGTGAAGAAAATCTTCTTTTCGTTGCTTTTTTTGACTTTTAACTTAACACTGCTTTTAGCCAGATTGACACCCTGAAGCTCGATTTTTGTCTTTGTCCCAATCTTACCACCCAATGGAAAAATTGACTGTACAAATGGAATTTCACCAATGCTGATGCGGTAAACAAAGTCTTCGCGACCCCGATAAACTGCGTCTTTTATTTCGAGGGTATATTCACCTGTTTGGGGAACTGTATAGATGATCACGGGATCAGGATTGTCACCAAAGTCATCATCATAGGCCACTTCTTTTTCTTTCGCATCACGAAGGGTCAGGATGGGTTGAAACCATCCGGGGACGGCATCAGCGAGATAGGGTACCAACAAACGTGCCTTGGTTTGACAAACGATGGTTTGTCCTTTGGTGGCAGTAAAACGAAAACAGTCACGTTCACCAGGTAGGATCTGACCATTTACGACACAAGGCAACTTGGGTAATAAGCATGCGGTGGAGGGTTTGTCATTGGGTTCAACTTCATTCACCTCGGCCAATTCATTGACATCAAAAAATATGCGGTTCGAGAAACCACTTTCAGTGACCAAACGAAAGTCATGTAATCCCATTTCAGCATTTTTGCCAATCACGATTCTCACCTTTACCTGCTCTTCAATCTGAGGAATATCCTGTTCTTTGATCCTGAGATTCTTCTCTTTCAGGTTTACGGGTATCTTTTCAAGTATGGAGCCTGTAATGTCTTTTCCATTGATGGAAACGCCATTGACATCACCCAGGTTTTGTCCTCCAACGATGACATCAATGCTTTTACCTTGTTGTCCACCGGCTGGGTAGACATAACCAATATATGCCTGAGCAGTTGCTTTTGTAAAGGTAATGGCGCTTATAATAAGCAATATATATAGTCCTTTTGATTTCATTTTTATCATAAATTTAAAAGAGAAATTATGGCTTCATTATTTCAGTCAACATACCACCTCTTTTTTCCTTTTCCTGAGGAAGGAATAGCATAGGAACCTCCCCTTCGGTAGGATGGGGTAAAGTCCCTTTCGTGTCAATCCCCATCAGTGTATAGATGGTTTCCGAGAGATCCCATGGAAATACAGGGCGTTCGATAACTTTTTCGCCACGTGGATCTGTGGCACCAACCACTTTTCCTCCAACAAAACCACCACCTGCAACCAGATAACTGAAAGCAGCTCCAAAGTGATTCCTTCCGCCATTCCAGGGTGGTTCATACAACACTTTTGGTGTTCGTCCGAATTCTCCTCCACAGATAACAATGGTTTCATCGAGCAGCCCTTTATCGGAAAGATCCTGTAATAAAGCCGAAAGAGCCTGATCCAACTCGGGAAGTTTTTCATTCATGCGTTCAAAATGTTGCTTGTGTGTATCCCAACCCCCGTTTCTAACTACCACATAGGGAACTCCTTTTTGAATCAACCGTCGGGCCACAAGACAAGACTGTCCCAGTCTGTTTTTTCCATAACGACTGCGTATTGCATCGCTCTCTTCGTTGAGGTTGAATACTTTCCGATCTTCGCCAAGGATAAGAGAATAGGCCTGTTGTTGGTATTTATCCATATCGGCCAGCTGTTTATTTCCCGGATTAAGATCCGAAAAATTGTCAAGGGCATTGAGCAATTTCTTTCTGTTCTTTAACTGATCGTCAGAATAAGAGTTATTTACGATACCCTCTACCGAAAACTGTGCGCTTTCAGGGCTACCCCCTGTAGCAAATGATTTGTATTGTGGGCCCAGAAATCCGGCTTCATTGAAACGCGTGGAACCCGTAGTCAAGGATACATATGCCGGAATACTTCCTTTGTAAGTTGCCTCTTTTTTGAAAGCAATAACGGCTCCCATCGAAGGATAAACAATTCTTCCGCCGGGCAAGGAGCCGGTTTCCATGACATAATTCGCTGTTTCGTGCCCATTGATGCCATGGGTCATGCTGCGGATAATGCAGTATTTATCAGCCATTTTAGCAAGCAGAGGGAATTTCTCTCCGATTTCTATCCCGGGAACATTGGTGACACTTGTTTTGACGAAGGGTCCGGTATAGTCTTTTCCTGCTTTGGGTTTGGGATCAAACATGTCCGTTTGTGCAGGTCCTCCATCGAGATATACAAATATTACCGATTTGGCATATCGCTTTTCAGTCGTTTGTTGCGCCTTGAGTGGAAGGAGGGTTCCCAACAAGAAAAGGACCACAGTCAGCGAGCATAAACGAAAGAAATTAATGCGATTCATATATTGTGTTCTTGTGTTAAATTTTGGCTTTTTCATCAGATACTGTATCTTTATTTAACTGTCAACATTTTCATTTTAAATGATTTTGTTTAGAATTAATGGACGAACAGAAATTCTTTCGAGTTGATCAATGCCCAAACCAGATCAGAAGTGTTTTGATATTTATCTTTTTTGGTTTCGGTGAAATAGTTCAGTGCAATTGAAGTCTCAGAGGATAAAGGGAATCGGTTGAGCACTAAGAGGTAGATTTCAGTAATCAGTTTTTCTTTAACTGTTATCTGATCGGTCAATGATCTCAGCTTCTTGCTTTTATTGATTTTGTCCGTAATTTGAGTTGAGTTGAGTAGATATAGTACCTGTTTCATTGTCAGGTTGTTGTTACGGTCGCTTTCATAGGATATGTCGCGCGAAGGACGGCCAAACATTTCTAAAACAGGTGTTGAAATGGTGCCATCTTCCAGTTGTACGGCTCTGGTATCCTTTGGCAAAAACGTGAAAGGTTCGGGTACTCGGCTCCAGTATGTTTCAGGTGCATCTGTGATATCACAAATAGCATCGATCAACTGTTCCGCCGTTAATCGATGGATACGGTAGTGGGAGAAAAAAGTTTCATCGGTTTTGTTGCTTTCGTTTGCAATGGCCGATCGTTGATAAGTCCTGGAATTCAGGATAAGACGAAATATATATCTGACATCGTAGTTGTGTGCCTTGAATTCATTCTCCAGGAAAGTGAGCAATTCAGGATTAGAGGGAGGATTGCTATCTCTGAAGTCATCGGGTTCGTTGACGATACCCCGTCCCATCAACCAAAACCAGATACGATTGACCATCACCTTGGCAAAATATGGATTTTGCTTAGCAGTGAGCCAGTCGACAAGGGCAACTCTCAGGTCGGTATTTGCTTTCAGAGTAACCTTGTCACCACCAGGCATTGTCACTGAATAAACTTTGGGTGATACATCTTTGTCGATATAGACGAATTCTTCTTTCCATTCTTCACTTTTTTTGTATTTCAATTGTGAAAAGAAAGGACCCAAATCAGCAGCAGATTTATTGTTTCCAAATGAAGTGGAAGGACGCATTCCCATGAAGATGAGGGCAAAAGATTCAGAAATATTTTTGGCATCCCGTGTTTGAAATGCTCTGTAAAAATTCACTTCAGGTACCCTGAAGTTGCTTCCAGAAGAGATGAGTAAGTCCCTGACAAATTGATCGTAAGGTACGTTATTGCGGATACTTTCTTTCATCCATCTGGAATAGGCTTGTACTGCATTGGGCCACAGATTGCTTGGGAACTCTGATTTACAACGCAGCAAGTCACCCCATTTCAGTACCTGATATTCTACAAAACCATCTGAGTTAAGCAAAGAATCAATTTTTTTGATCCTCTTCAAGGGGTCGTGTAGTTCTATGAATTTTTGGGCATCATTTACAGTTGGCTGTCTACCTGTAATATCCAGTGAAAGACGTCGGAGAAAAACTTCATCAGAACAGAGAGCCGAAGCTTTCAGATTATTTTTAGTAAGATTATTGTCAACACAGCCATCCAATCGGGCAACCGAATTTGAGAAGTCCTGAGCCGATTCTTTTTGATTTTGCGAAAAAAGAGGTAAAGTTGATATCAACAAAGAAATGAAACTGAGAACTGTTCGCTTTTTCATACACTTTTTGTTTAGACAATATAATTGGCTTCAATTTCCACCAAAAGATTACTTCGACAAATATCTGCGTTTACGATGAAACCCTTGTCAGATCCATAATGATCATCACACAATGACTTGACAACTGGATAATCCGATTCGTTTTTCAGGTACACACGATAATTGAGGAGTTGCGGTTGTGAAGTTACAAATATTTTATTTTTATTCAGGTTTTCCAGTGATACCAAATGATCGATATTCCTGAAGGTAGTAAGGGTTTGCTGTGTTATATCATCCGTAAAAACTGTTTTTTCACCGATGATGGAGGCAGTGCCAGAGATGAACAGGAGGCCATCATTGCCAGACTGCATATATTTTCCTCTTTCAAACTTTGGGGTTGATATTTTTTTGATTTCTTGAATTGCATTTCCTACCAGTACTGTTGTTGAGTAGCTGTGCGCATCTACCTGAAAGGAATTTGTTACCGGTATTACGCTAGTGGTTCTCTTTTCCTTAAAAGCTATAGCTTCTATAGTGCAACCTCCATGAACTGTTCCGATGCCTGTTGCGGAGGGATACCCATTTATAAAATCTGATTTTTCATAAAAGAGAGACCTTAGATCATTGAATGTCTGATAATTTTGAAGCTGTTTATTGCTGATAGTATCTAAGAGAACTATATCTTCGATATAATTCCACTGGCGCACGATTTCACTATAGTCAAAACCATTGGATCGCAAAGTTGAATCGAGCTGGCTGAAGGTATCTCGGGTGTTTTCTTTGAAAGTATTGTGTATTGCAGCATATTGACTTGTAATTAGATAGCTAAAGTCAGGACATTCAATACGTAAAACAGAAGATTGATCGCCATGTGTAAATGTGAAAGTAGTTTCTGACGCAATGTAATCAAAAGCCCAGACTTCAATTATTGTTTCGCAATCAATAGGAGGCTGACAGACTAATGCGACCGGTGCATAATATTCCTCTGTTTGTAAAACTGTTTCTTTTAACAGATTCAGTTTCTGTAAATAATCGACATTGTCTTTACAAAGCGTAAAGACTGTAATCTTTATTATTCGTCGTTTTGTTTTTTTATCAGTGGAATTATATGAAATCTGATTTAAACATGAATGGAGTTGGGTCAAAAAATCTCCCGACGATAGCGAATGAATATTTTGAATGGATAGTTGCATGTAGGTTTTCAGAGTACAGGATGTTTAACATCATATAAGACTCCAAAACCTTCCAAAAGTTTAAAATAAAAAGGCAAATAAATAATGCATTCTGTAAAGTACTCCTGGTTGGAGTCTCCACAGAATACATTCTATTGGTTCATAGTTTCCCGGATTATATCATCCTTTTCGCAGGATTAAATATCTTAGATTCCGCTGTCACTGCCACTATCACCACCTGGGCCGCCACCGCCACGGTTTCCGCCGCCGCCAAAGCCACCACCACCAAAGCCGCCACCACCAAAACCACCTCGGTCAAAACCACCTCTTTGACGCATGTTATTCTGAGGCAACGTTTCACCAGGTTTCAGGAAATTATTGAAATTATATGTGAGTGTGACCATAAAGTATTGTGGTAGTATCGTTGATTGGGTATCTGTAATATTGCTACCACTAATCGATCTGCGGATACTTTGATTTTCTTTCAGGATATCAAAAATCTGGAACTTGAGCTGAGCACGTTTATTCTTTAAAAAGTCCTTTGCAATTGAGGCATTCCAGAGAGCATAATTCTTATTGTATCCAACTCCGTATCCGGTATTAATATTATACTGATAATCTGTTGCTATCAGGAGTCCATTTGGCAGATTCAGTTTTAGGTCGCCCAGGATGTTGTAACTGACATAGACATTGGAGTTGGTAGTCTGAATACTTTGCCATGCGTGATTATAATTAACACGACCCGATGCTGTAAACATTAAGACTTTACCATTGATACTTCCGGAAAGGTTATACCCTAAGGTCAATGTTCGGGTAGTATTAAGTTTTTGCGCAGCTGAATCAATGATGGTGTAATTATTTAAAGCTTTAGCACTGTTACTCGTATAGCTTACATCGTTACTCCATCTGAGACTTCCGGAAGTATTGATAGAAAATTTGTTCTTTGCAATTGGCAATCCCATTCCTAGGTTTAAACCGGCATCATAAGCACCATTAACATTCACTGGAATAATAATCTGTTCACCGTTTGGTCCATTGATATAACTATTTGAAATACTATGCAATACATTGCTATACTGAAGGTTAACAAAATAGTTTGCAAATGTTTTGGTGTCTACATCGTTATAACTAAATGAGAGATCGTTTGTAAAGCTTGATTTCAGTCCTGGATTTCCTTTGCGGATTGTCAGTGAATTGGGGTCTGAGATGATAGGTTGAAGCTGATCAATGGTGGGTGCATTGGTTGTTCCTCTATATTGTAAACTCAATCTGCTTCTGGTAGTAAACGAGTAGTTTACACTTGCAGTAGGTGAGAAATCAAATGTCTTGTTTGTCCGGTCATACAGGGTATCCAAAATATGGGTCTTGCTTTCAATCGAGGAAGTTTCTATTCCTACACCTAAAGTATACATCAATTTATCGTGTCTGCTTTGAAGACTTATACCCAGACGCTGGTTGATAAATGTATTATTTAACTGGTTGGAATAGGTTGTATCTGTCCTGTCGTATTTTTGATCCAATTCATTGTAGTCGAAGGCAGCACGCTTGGAGAGGCTGTTTGATAAGCTATAATAATAGTTCACTTCGAGTGTTTGATACTTTGTGAGTGGTTCTGTATAAGAAGCTCTTGCATTAAACCCATTGTTGTTAGATGTATTATTAAACAACAAATCAGTATTAAGAACAGAAGGAACATGGGTAGCAGTAATATATTCAGTAATGCTTGATTTATTATAGCTGTCTGTATTTCCTGAAGTTAGATTTCCAACAAGATTCAGCGAGAAAGTTCGACGGGGTTTTAGGAATTTATGACGAAAGAGCAATGTAGAAGATGAATTCCAACTTGTACCATCATTTGCTGTTGTGGAACTTGTTTGGTTGAGTTTGAATCCTGAAGAACCATCAGTTATACTGTTTGAAGCTCTTTGAGAATTAGTAAGGACATAACTGATAGTTGGTCTGAAAATAATGGAATTCATCGAATCTATCGTATAGATAAATTCCATATTCATACGATGGTTGACAGTATTGGTTATATTCGTCGTAGTATCGTGTTTGAAGATGCTGCTATCTGCCTTTAGCGTCTGTGTCAGTGTAATCTGATTAAGGGTTTTATCATTGGAATTATAAAAATAACTGCCAGTAAACTCAATCTTCTTACCTATTTTGTCGTGAAAGTTGATACCGGCTGCATCTGTAACACTGATTCCGGATTGCGACAACCCCCTGCCAGCAGATGTCATAGAACTAAATCCGCCGCCGCCACCTATGGCACCTGCAGCACCACCAGGACCTCTGCCGCCGCCACCGCCACCACCACCGGTGCGGTTAAATCTTGCTGTGGACAAAGTACTTCCGGCTCTGTTATTCAGGACGTTTGAAGCATCCATAGTAAATCGCAGATTATTGGTATTGTTTGCCATACCAATAATAGAAAACTGTTGGTCACCCTGGAACTTATTGAACATTAATCCATCATCGTATCTGTCATCACTACCATAACCCACAGAACCTTTGCCAAAAGTTCCATGTTTATAACCCTGGCGGGTAATAATATTGATGATCTTATCTACAGTGCCATCGTCAACGCCGGAAAACTCAGCCTGATCAGATTTCTTATCAATGACCTGAACCTTAGCAATCATATCAGCAGGTAGATTTTGTGTAGCCAACAGAGGATCGTTTCCAAAAAATTGTTTACCATCAACATAAACTTTCGAGACATCGGTACCTTGTGCTGTAATCTTACCAGAACCATCTATCTCGACACCCGGTAATTTTTTGAGCATATCTTCTACTACCGCATTCTTTTCAACTTTAAACATGTCTGCATTGTATTCAATGGTGTCTTTTTTCACTAACACTGGAAGGGTGGCGGTAATGACTACTTCATTCATGAGGGATTTTTCAGGATCTAATTGAAAACTCCCGATGTTCAGTGCATCCTGGTTACCTGAAATAGAAATTATCTTCCGGATTGTTTTATATCCAATATAGGAAAGTCTGAGTTTATAGCTACCCGGAGTCACATTGTTGAAAACAAAAGCGCCGTTTGAGTTAGCAATTGCTCCCTTGACAAGTGTAGAATCTTTCACGGTCAACAATGACGCCGAAGCAAATTCTAGAGGACTCTTTGTGCCACTCTCCTGAATGATTCCATTTACAACAACTGATCGCTGTGATTGGGAATAAGCCAGTTGTATAGATGTAACTGTGATTAATCCCAGGAGGATCAGAAATTTTGATTTTGAGACTAAAAATGAAATGAGTGTTTTCACAATGTTGAGTTTTTATGAACTTTTGTAAGAGAATTATTAAATTTTGAATATTAGATTACTTCATTTCAAAAAAGTTTATTAAAACAATGTTAAAGTATTCCTAATATACTTCAAATAAAAAGGTTATAGGAAAAGTGGTGTATTAAAGAAGCTATCTGCCGCTTATTATGACTCTTACGGTGAGAAAATGAACTATTCCGGAAAAGGATTATCATTTGATGTCCAACATGATTATCAGCCAAAAGTGAAAAAAGAAATAATATTCACCTGTTGGATAATGTAAAACAGATATTCCTAATGGAGTATAATTGGGGGCTAAATTAATTTTAGTTATTTCTTTTTCCTGGTCTGTATGGCTTCGGCATTGGTGGGTAGTGTAAAATAAACAACGGATCCTTCACCCGATTTACTTTCTATCCAGATTCTCCCACCATGATTTTCTACAAATTCTTTACAAAGGATTAAACCCAGCCCGGTACCTTGTTCATTTTGGGTGCCCCGGGTAGAGAAATTTTCATCTATCCTGAAAAGTCGTTCCATCGAGGCCTCTGATATCCCAATCCCAGAATCTTTGACTGACACGGTTACTTCATCCTGGCTTTTTATAGCTGAAAGGATAATTGTTCCACCTGAAGGAGTGAATTTTATGGCATTTGAAATCAGATTTCTCAGTACGGTACTGATCATACTGTCATCGGCATATACTGTGATATTGCCTAAGAGGTTCTTCGTGATGTGTATTTTCTTTTGAGCGGCTATATCATAGAATAACTGAATGTTTTCATCAACCAGATAAGTTAAATTAAAAGACTTCGGGTTGAAATTCATTCTACCTGTTTGTGATAGTGACCAGATCATAAGATTGTTCAACAAATCCAAAACTCTTTGAGATGATGTCAAAATAGTATCGGCGAATACTTTAATCCCTTCCAGGTCTTTTTCATTGGCCTTTTCAACAAGGAGTTCACTAAAACCAACTATTGAATTAAATGGACTTTTTAAATCGTGAGCTATTATAGAGAAAAATTTATCCTTTTCTGAATTAAGCTTTTGAAGCTCCAAATTCTTGATAGTGATCTCCTGCTCTGCTTTTTTGCGTTCCGAAATATCTCTGCTTATACCATGATAACCTATTATTTTTTTGTTAATGTCATATTCAACCGTTGAAAGAACTTCAGTCCAGATCCAACTGCCATCCTTACAAAGTTGTTGTACCTCGAACGAAACAGTATTTGGTTTAAGGCCTTGTTCTTCAGGGACCAACCTTTGGTTTACAGCATGATTAACAACAGCTTTCCCTTCATCTGTTAAAAGCTCGAAACAGCTACGACCAATCCACTCCTCGGCCTTATATCCGCGTAGACGTTCATCAACCGGGCTTATATAGGTATAGCAGAGGTTTTGATCCATCTTCCAAACTACATCCATAACATCTTCAGTAAGTAGCCGATAATGAGATTCACTCTCACGGAGAACGGCTTCCATTTTTTTACGTTCACTGATATCATGGGTAACACTGATAATATGGGGGACCCCTTTAAGATTTATGCGTTTAGCAGACATGAGACCGGTAATGATTTCTCCGTTTTTACGCCTAAATAATATTTCGTGATTATCACAAAAACCTTTCGCCTCAATCATTTTCACTAACTCATGTCTTTGAACGGGACTTTCCCATATATTGATGTCAAGTGATGATTTTCCGTTTATTTCCTCTTTGGAATATCCGGACATTTTTAAATAGTTTTCATTACAGTCTGCATACATCCCATCACTTAATCGGTTAATGGCTACGGCATCAGGACTAGTATTAAAGATCTCTTCAAAATGGGTTTTGGCTTCAAGTGTTTCTGATTGTAAACGTTGACTTACCATCATAATAATTCCAAAAGTCAGGAGTATACTCACACCCAGGGCATCAAAAAACTGGATATAATTGTAAGCAGTAGGAGAATACATATCCGATAAAGGAATTCCCAAAACCATAACAATTACTCTATATGTGAAAAAAGAGCCGTGAATAATTAATATAGCTGTATTAAAGTTTACGGTTCCATTTATAGACCTGGTTTTATTTCGTTGAAAGGCAACCGCGGTAAAAAAAGCAGTCACAGCTATATATGCATCTATAAGTAAAGTTCGAATGGCAATGTCATCTTTGACAAAGTAAAAATAGAAATGAAGTACAACAAAACTGGCAAAATAAGGGATTAGAAATCTAAAGTTAATTTTATGATCAAAAAACCGCTGAACACCTATATAAATGAAAATCACCCCTGATAAAAGTATCATATCCTGGAATATTATGGAAAAGGGTAATATAGATGGAATGCTTCGCAAAACAATAAGAAGATAACCTATGCAAATTGCAACACTCCACATTATCCGCCAGAATGGACCCAACAACTTTTTTATAGATAAGTATTGGAATAAAAACACCAATACTTGTATTAAATAGCAGATGCCGATGATGGAAATTATTGTTCTGATATCAAATCCCATAATATGTTTGAGTTAAATGTTAGAGATCTTTAGGCCTCATTGATATTTCAGTAGTCATTAAAGAGCTAAAGTTTCTGTTTTAGGCACTATAGTATCGGGTACAGACAGTGTGTAATGTGTACGAATATTTTCAACATTCTTTAAAACAAATTCCGGAACACCTTCTGAACGTTGAGCTTTTACATGGAGAAAATCTGCATTTTTTACATCATTCAGATAAAAAGCAGGGCGCTCTTCCTGATCAGTATAATTCACCTGTACATTGTTGAATTCAATTCCTCTGGCATGTCTGATATAGAATCCATAAGCAGGAGTTGTTCCAAACATTCCGGGTTCAGGATAAGCATTTTCCTTTTCAGGCGGTTCTATGGAAGCCATCTCTTTCGTCCCACCACCCGTACAAAATATTTGGATATTGTTAAGCTGGACGTCTTCAATATTGTTGCCGGGAATGCCACTGATGATAGAGCAATAACCAGGTTTGGTATCATAGGCTATAATATTGCTGATGATGATGTGGTGAAGTTTGCCTATCGGAACACCAGCCGGGCCACGCATACGACTTCCAAGGCGTAAGAATATAGGACAACTGATAATATTACGCATTGTGATATTCGTGACCGTCACATCTTCCAATAAAGCTCCGTCAACCGATTCCAGAGCCAGACCTTGACAGCTTTCAAGAGTGCAATTTGAAATAGTGATATGTTTAAAGCCTCCGCCGTTTGATTCAGTACCACATTTAATGCGTCCTGTAAAGTTAGCCCTATATCCGGGACCAATGGGTTTATAAGAGCCTTCTAATACTGTTCCTTCTTCAAATCCTCCGGATACCCAGCAGTTTGTAATATTCACCTCCTCCGTCGATCTGGCATATCCCAGTCCAAAAGAGCTTTTCAGACAAATACCATCATCCCATGGAGAGTTAACATAGCAGTTTGAAACACGTACATTTCTGCAACAGTCTATATCCATTCCATCACGATTCGTGTCAATCTTCAGGTTGTCTATGGTCAGGTTGTCTACTCCTGTTACAAGGATTCCGAAGTGTCCACCATGTAGGATCTGAAAATCACGAAAGATAACATTGTGACAGTTCTTCAGGGCAATTGCTTTATTCCCCAATGAATTAGGGAGATTATCCTGTCTTAAAAAACGAGTAAGACCTTTTCCATAGATCCTGCCTGGGCCAAGGATTGAAATGTTTTCCAGGTTCTCACCCCATATCAGACTATTGTGCCAATGGCTGTGACCGAAATCCTGATATTTCAATTTGTCTCCCCATTCGTTGGGTTCAGCTTTGTCATATGCTGTTGTATCCTGGATGGCTTCAATCGTGGCTCCCTGATCGAGGTACAGTGCGATATTGCTTTTCAATCGGATGGACCCTGAAAGGTAGGTTCCGGCCGGGAAAAAGACAGTACCACCCCCTGCTTTGGAGGCTGCTTCTATTGCCAGATTAACAGCAGGAGAGTCGAGGTTTTTCCCGTCACCTTTGGCTCCATATTCTATGACATTATAATATGGGGATTTCCCTGACTTGATTTTGGCTTTAGACTGGGCATTTGTGACAACTGAAAAACAGACAAGAAGAGTAAGTATAAATGTAAAATTTTTTGTCATGATAATATTTTAAATAACTGATATTTTGGTAATCTCATAGGAAGTACCAGCTTGTTGATTTGCTCAGTTTTTTATTTGATTTTATAGGTAAGCTTCATGGTAATAGAAGCTGTTTTTTCTTTAGATGAAGTATTGAAGGTCCCACCCCAGGAATATTCTTCATTAGAGTTCTGGCCAGTAATCTGAATGATACCCATTTGAGCAGATACCAATCTATCTATTTTTCCACCCGACTTTTCTGATATTTTCTCAGCCCGTAACCTGGCATCCTCTGTTGCTCTTGAAACCAAATCAATTTTTAACTCAGTAAGTTTCGTGTAATAATATCTGGGAGATTCGGATAGAAACTTAATCCCTTTATTTAATAATTCTGTGATTTTCCGGGATATATCTTCAACTTTTTCAACCTCTTTTGAGGAGATTTGAATAGACTGGGTCAAATCATATGCTTCGAATTCTTCCCCAACGATTTTGCCCTCAGGGGAATATTTCTTTTTCGTCTTATTAATTGTGCTGACTGCGCTAAAGACAATTTCTTTGGTGTTTATTCCATTTTGTTTCAAATATTCTGTGATCTTATTCTTGTCGTTTTCAAGATCTGTATAGGCCTGTTTTAGGTCAACATTCTCCTTGGAGAAGCTTCCTTTCCATACAATTAAATCGGAAGTAAAGTTTTTTTCACCCAATCCGGTGACGGAAATATCACCAGCAACCTTGTTTCGGTTAAGATAAGCATGGCCCAGTACTATCGATGCGATTATTATTGCAGCAGAGAATAAGATCGCACTTAAACTTGTTTTCAAATCCGAAGGCTTAAACGATTCCATGTCAAAGGAGTTATTTGTTATCTTCAAATATACTACTATAGATTATAAATTGGAAAGATTTTTTTAAAAAATGATACTGCCATTGATTTTTAAAAAAATATTTAATTTGTTATGATTCCCTGATGCGTCCATCACTTTCTACCAGCCATTTATAGCTTGTCAGTTCTTCAAGTCCCATAGGACCTCTGGCATGTAGTTTTTGCGTGCTGATACCAATCTCTGCACCAAGACCAAATTGGGCACCATCGGTAAAAGCTGTTGAAGTGTTTACATAGACAACTGCAGCATCGACTCTTTTAAGAAACTGATCTGCAACTTTTTTGTTTTCAGAAATAATTGCCTCACTGTGCTTGGAACTGTTTAAAGCAATCTGATCGAAGGCTTCATCAAGATTTTCAACTGTTTTAATAGCCATTTTATAGGCAAGAAATTCGGTGGAGAAACTCTCAGGGGTAGCTTCTTTTAAAAGTTCTTTCGGATAAAATCCTGACAGTGTTTTGTAAGCATGTGGATCAGCGAAAATTTCAACATAGCTGTCTTTCAGTTTTTCACATAAAAAAGGAAGATCAGAAAGTCTTGATTGGTGAATAATCAGGCAGTCGAGCGCATTACAAACACTTACCCTACGGGTCTTGGCGTTGGTAATGATTACCTGACCCCTGATCTTGTCTCCTGATTCATCAAAATAGGTATGACAGATGCCGGCACCGGTTTCAATGACTGGTATCGTTGCATTCTTTCGGACAAAATCAATCAGTGACTGGCTTCCTCTTGGAATGAGCAGGTCTACATATTCACGGGCATTAAGGAGTTGTGCAGTGGCTTCCCGGTCAGAAGGCAACAACGATACGATATTTGGGTCGAAGTGATTGTTGTCAAACACTTTTCGGATAATGGAAACGATCGCCTGGTTTGAAAATCCGGCATCACTTCCTCCCTTTAAGACACAAACATTTCCTGACTTGAGGCATAGCCCGGCAACATCGAATGTAACATTAGGACGAGCTTCATAAATAATACCAATTACACCAAAAGGAACACTTACTTTCCGAATGTGTAATCCATTTGGCTGAACTGTATCCGAGTGAATCTTGTTGAGAGGAGAAGGAAGGGTTGCCACATTTCGTAAGTCCGATGCTATACCTTTTATGCGATCCGGAGTAAGTTTGAGCCTATCATAACGTGGATCCTGAGGGTCCATGAGGTCCAGATCCTTCTTGTTTTCATCGATAATCAGCTGGATATTAGAAATAGCGGCATCGGCAATCTGATTAATCAAATGATTTGTTTTTTCCTCTGAAAGGAGTGCAGCTGTTTGTGTTGCTTTTTTCGCTGCTATTAAAATAGATTCAGTCGTGTTCATTTTCAATGAATAATAAGGTTACGAATTTGTTTCATAAAGATAAAGATGATCGTAATGAATGATGGGTTGTTTTTTCTTGCTTCCTGCAAACTGGCTTGCTTTTTCTGAATCGTACAGTGTTTTCCCTAGTCCAATTTCATTACCATTCTTATCTTCAATTTTAATGATATCCCCTTTTTTAAAATAACCTTGTACCCTTACTACGCCAATGAGCAAAAGACTGGATGCGTGTGCTGAAAGAAGGGCTTCACAAGCACCTTCATTGATAGTAAGAATCCCTTTTGCAAAACTATCGGAATGAGCCAACCATTTTTTAATGCCTGACGATCTCTTCTTGTTAGGAATAAAATGGGTATTTAGAACAATAACATCTTCATCGAGTAAGTCAAGGAGTATGTTGTCACGTTCTCCATTTGCAATATGCACATGAATACCCTGTTCAGCAACCTTACGGGCAATATTTGCTTTCGTAATCATCCCCCCTCTACCGAATTCTGATTTAGATGCCTGGATATGTTTTGCAAGGTTTACTGTGTCGATTTTCACTTCTGGAATAAGCTTAGCCTCAGGGTTATCGGGATGATCAGTATAGATACCATCAATATTACTGAGAATTATCAGTGCTTCAAAATCCATCATCGTTGCAATCAGTCCTGAAAGCTCATCATTATCTGTGAACATCAACTCTGTGACCGAAATGGTGTCATTTTCATTGATGATGGGTACAACATTGTTTTCGAGTAAAGTATTCAGACAGTTTTTCATATTCAGATAATGCATCCGGTCTCTGAAATTGTCTTTCGTGGTAAGAACCTGAGCGCAAACTGTCTTATGCTTATTGAATAAATCATAGTAATTGTTAATCAACCGAACCTGACCAACTGCCGACCATAACTGCCGTGATGAGACTGCATCAAGCTTTCGGTTGGGTTGAACTTTGCTTTTCCCGGCGGCTACTGCTCCGGAGGAGATCAAAATTATTTCAATTCCTCTGCTTTTAAGCTGAATGATCTGATCTACAAGTTGGGTCATTCGCTTAATATCAAGCATCCCATCTGAGCGGGTGAGGACGTTACTTCCAACTTTAATAGCAATTCTGTGATAACGGTTATTCATAACTGTTGATAAAAAAAGAATCCGGAGATTGCTCCCCGGATTCGGATTATTTGTTTTACACAAAGTAGTTTTGAAATACAATCTTACTAATTTGTGCTGATAATCATGTCGGAGAAAAGGGTATTCAATACAAGCGGTCGGCCTGCAAAAGCTGTGAAAGCCTGAGGTCGGCATGTAAGATAATGTCCGTTTGTGTTTTTTGAATACATTTTGTGTGTTGATAGAATTATGTTACAAAGATAATACAAAGAAAGAATACCTGTTTACAAATTATTTTGTGGTAGTCAGATTCCCGGATTCTGCATAAATCCCAACTTCACTGAGGCAGGGGCATGCTGATGCTTTTGTTATGCGGATTCTTACTTTGTCTGTTGAAACCATTGGTCCTCTCACCAAACGACATGCTCCAATGGCTGAACCTTTTGCATATTCTTTCCAGTTTCCGTTTTCCATGATGTCTATAGCCCAATCATCGATACGTTGGCCTAATTTGATGTTTTCACGGAGACGTAATACATTGAAATTCTGTTTCCCTTTTAACTCCAGTACCAGATTGGCTGTTGTTACGCTGTCGTCTGTAGCCCAGTATGAATATCTGTCATTATCAAGGATGAGTTTTGGAGAATATTTAGTCGCGTTCCCCCTTGTATTGCTTGCTGTGACTTTGGCTCCTGCAGTTAGATTTTTCGAGAACATCTGTTTAAGTAACTGGCCGAACCCAACCAAAGATATGGAGTCTTTTTCAAAGACATGTCCTCTCCGGTCAGGAGGGATATTAAGAATCATATTGGCACCATTACCCACTGAGTTGAAATAATGATTCAAGAGATCCTCTGAGGATTTCACTTTTGTGTTTTCACTTTCGTGCCAGAACCATCCCGGCCGAATTGAAAAATCAACCTCTGCCGGAATCCAGTATTTGCCATTACGATGTCCATTCATCCCTTCACTGGTTACAACATCTCCATTTGAAGGTTTGTTCGGGTCTTTCATTCCATGGGGTGTATAGGTAGCCCAGCAAGGATTTCCGGAATTACCTGCTTCAGTTCCAACCCATCTGGTGTCGGGACCTACATCACCGAAAATCGCAGCCATGGGTTGAAGCTCACGGACTATTTTCCAGGTATTGGGCCAATCGTAATATGATGACTTATCAATGGTTCTTTTTTCTCGTGCTCCACCATAATAGCCATCGCCACCATTGGCACCATCGAACCATTGTTCAAAAACAGGACCGTAATTGGAGAGGAGTTCCTTTAACTGTGCCCGATAGATGTTGATGTATTCCGGCTTACCGTAGTTTGGATTGTTTCGGTCCCATGGTGAAAGATATACGCCAAACTTCATTCCCTGTCTTTTGCAGGCATCGGAGATCTCTCTGACCATATCCCCTTTCCCATTTTTCCATGGGCTCTTGCTGATGTTGTGCTCAGTAGTTTTTGTAGGCCACAGACAAAAACCGTCATGATGTTTACATGTTAGTACAACACCTTTTAACCCTGCTGCTTTGAGATTAGATACAATTCTATCGGCATTAAAGTCTGTGGGATTGAAGAGAGCAGGGTCTTCGTCACCATATCCCCACTCTTTATTGGTGAAGGTGTTAATCGTAAAATGAATAAAACCATACATTTCAGTTTCATGCCATTGGAGTTGTGCAGCTGAGGGGATGGGTCCAAAAGGAAGAGGTGGTAACACCTTCTGTGCTTTTAAACATGGATTCAATAATAGAATAAATACATAAGCCAGTAAAGAAAATTTACTACTGTTCATTATTGTTTTAAGATTGATAGGATTAGAATAAAAATAATTCCTCTTCATCGTTGGTATATTTGGTGATTATTGATTTACTACTTTTACAGGCAAACTTAATGAATTCTCCATGATTACACAAAAATGGTTTAGTTTTATTTGTTTAGTGGGTTTGTGCTCATTTTCAAAGGCAGCTGATTTTACGCTGGTGAGTAAAACCATTAAGGTTTCAATCGTTTATGCCAGAAATGAAAGTAACCTTGATTCTATTTCAGCCCATCTTCTTGCTCAGGATATACAACGGGTAACAGGATATCTCCCGGTTGTTTCAAATGATATTGCAACAGTAAAAGGATCTGTAATTATCATAGGTACCCTTCAGTCAAAGATTGTTCAGGGGCTGTTAGGTTTGAATTCAAAAGAATATATCGATCTGAAAGGAAAGTGGGAGAGTTATCTTATTAAGCAGATTGACAAGCCCTATACGAATATTACCAGTGCTTTGCTGATTGCAGGAAGTGACAGAAGGGGTATGGCATATGGCGTCTTTCACATTTCAGAAAAAATAGGTGTCTCCCCCTGGTATTGGTGGGCAGATGTGCCTACAGTCATCAAAAAGGAGATTACACTTCAAAATGCTGATTATATTTCGACACCTCCTTCTGTAAAATACCGCGGGATCTTCCTGAATGATGAAGACTGGGGACTTCAACCATGGGCAGCGAAGACCTTCGAGCCTGAAACAGGAGATATTGGTCCCGGGACCTATGCAAAGATTTTTGAATTGCTTTTGCGGTTGAATGCCAATTTCATTTGGCCTGCTATGCATCCAAGTACCAAGGCTTTCTATCACTACCCGGGGAATAAAAAAGTTGCCGATGATTATGGTATCGTCATCGGGTCTTCTCATGCCGAACCCATGTTAAGAAATAATGTGGGTGAATGGAATGAAAAGACGATGGGAGCATTTAATTATGTAACCAACAAACCAGCCGTTCAGAAATACTGGGAAGAGAGGGTAAAAGAGAGCAGCACGAATGAGGTCATTTATACGATGGGCATGCGTGGTGTCCATGACAGTGGGATAGAAGGAGTCAAGACTATTGCAGAAACTGTTCCTTTGCTCGAACAGATCTTTGCTGATCAACGAGACATGCTCAGGAAATATGTGAATGAAAATATAGCTTCTGTTCCACAGGCTTTTACAGCTTACAAGGAAGTTTTAGATATTTATGACAACAATCTGAAGGTCCCTGATGATATGACAATTGTCTGGCCTGATGATAACTATGGTTATATCCAGCGTTTGAATGATCAACATGAACAGGCCCGTTCCGGTGGATCTGGAGTTTATTAT
>TBL_comb47_HYPODRAFT_10002564_pt1 | contig 22301 bp, 19 predicted proteins | sample TroBogypolimnion_40_FD_10682 | JGI IMG/M metagenome (IMG submission 10682)
TATTTGAATATTCATTAAAGATACTTGGATAAGGACCAGTCGTAGAGTACTTGTCTAAAAGAGTAATTAAATCGTATATTCTGCCGTCTTGCCTTTCTTGATTAATAATTTTTAATTCTTGAATAACTGTGTCTATGTTTGATTTGGTATTGTGTCTTTTCCAAGTCAACATAACTGCTTGGCGTAAGTACTCTTCTTGCACCTCACTCAAGGCTCCCGCTGGTGATGCAAGTACAGAAAGAAGATCACGAATTTGTTCTGAGACCTCATTGATATCTGTAACATTAGTAAATGGATTTAATTTCAATGATTGATATTCTAAATAGGTACCGCCAACAATTTCACAAAACTTACGATAAGAATGACCAAGATCAATGACAAAGCAGCGCCCTCCTTTATTGAGGGTATCGCTTAGAATATTTTGTACCAAAAAGCTTTTTCCCGCACCGCTAGTTGCAGCCACTGCAATATTATAGTTGGCTGTTGGTAAGTTGCTGCTAAAAGGATCGAAGAAATTAATTTGATTACGAAATGAACTAAGTAGCACGCCATCACGGCACATTTTATAATCAGCCACCACTGGCAATAGATTCGCCAGATTCCAAATAGTAACAGTTTTTAATCTGCCAGCTATATTAAGATCATGAAACATCCCCTCACTCATCATAAACGGCAACGTCGCAAGATATGATTGTAGCTGCATGTATTTGGTATTAAAAATTTCGATCCCATTGTAGCGATAGGAAGATATTGCAGATGACTCATCCCTTTTTTCTTCTCCATCGTTTGAGAAAAGAACCAGATTAAAAAAAATGTTGGCTAGCCTTATGGTGTCAGAAGCCAGTTCATCACGAATCTTTTTCCACTCTGCTGCTGCCTCCTGAGTACCTGAGATATACTTGGCATAAACACTCTTTGCTTTTTTCTCCATCCCAAGATACATGCTTTGTGATTTGCTTTTAGCTTGGGCCTGCGGCACAAGACGCATATTCATGCTGATTAAAAAAGGACATTTGATTGCCTGACTGGATCGAAACACATTAAAGAAATTATCCGGTCCCTCCCACAAACAAAATTCATCTGGCAAACTACGAATAGATAGATTGGTGATTTTAGTTAGAGTCCTCTCTCCCTCTCTACCCGAAACCTCAACCGTAAGGCGCTCTTGGTCATGAATTAATTCAAACGACTTATCTACCAGCTGTTCATTTAAACCCGTATATTCTTCGTGTTTAATTTTAGGTGGGTATATATTTTGAATATCTGGATTAATCCAGGGAAATACAGTATTTAAAAAACGATCTAGATTTAAACTGGTAAAATCTATCCCAAGCGCAGCTAATTCAACTGAAAAGTTTTCACGGACAGATTCTAAGTCACGCGCCAATTCATCAGAATAACCCTGCGACGCGCTTTTTGATATAAATACAAAAAGCCGATATTCACGTAGAGCAGTAGGCAAATTCATTTTATTCTTAAAACCACTTTTTGCTGCTTTGTGATAATAAGCTATGCTAGCTTTGCAAAGATCAGCATCTCTGTTTGCATTTTTAAGCATTCTGCTATAAGCATTATCGATGATGGGGCCAACTTGGTTTGACCCATAAAAGATAAATTGGACATCCATCTCATCTGGAATTCTATGGCGTAATATATCTGAAAGGCTGTTTACTAACTTTTCATCAGCGCCGCAACATACTGAAATTTCAAAACCTACTCCAACACTGTGTTGGTTAATAAATACATCTTTTTCTTTCCAATAATAGCGATAGGGCAAGACTGCAGCAAAACGTGGGTAGTTAAGCTTCAAACACTTATTAATAGCCGCTGTATCAGCTTTGGCTACGTTAGTGTCGCAGCTTTCATCCAAAGTCTCAGCTAGCTTTTTAGCAATATTACTTAAGCCCATGCTCATGCTTCATCATCCTCAATAATTGCTAGTGGTGGTTTTCCTGTCCAGCGCCCCTTCTTTGCTACCATATATATCGACGATGCATCGTGATAGATGCCGCTTGTGTCTTCATAGGGAGCAATCCATACCTGCTGGACGCTCTCATTAAGTCGTAGCAGCGAATCTTTTTCGCCTGCATGGTTACTACCATCAGGTAATTTATAATCAATAGCCCTCCCCATTCCGCTACGAGAGCCTTGGAACATCCCACGATTTGCCATTTTGTTAATTGTAGGCATTGACGCACATTTGCCGCCTGATCCTACATTACAATCAAAAGAGCTATCCATTGCTGCGCAGCCAGTTAAGATTATTGGCAAAATCAAAATGAGTGGTTTTAGTATCTTCATATATCCTCTAGTTATTTACCTTTACCGCATCTCCAACTTCAGCTGTTTTGAGTGTTTGCGTTACGTTTTCTGGTATGACTTCCTGACTATTGGGTTTGCTAATGCCTTTATCTTCAATGGTTCCATCGCCCAGCGAAAACCCTTTAAGAAATACTGCCGTTACTTCACTACCAGCATGTACCTGGACTATTGGGTGATACATATCCGCAAGCTTAATATAATAATCAGCAAGCTTGGTAAAAGCATTGTCGAGGCCTCCTACCGCTCCATATTTCCATGCGTTGTTTGGCAATATAGTTTGCGACGTTCCACCCAGTGGAGTAGTTGTTTGCGTAGTTAGTGTCTGCTTCATCGCGCTTCCTACTCCAGATAGCACGCCAGCAACACCAGCATTAAAAATTAGCTTGTTATTTCTCATTACTACATGACCACGAATTCCATCGCTTCCACCTAAATCGTTAATTGTTCCTTCAATTGGGATATCTAAAATCGGCTGCCCTGTTTTAGCACAGCTCAGCCTCTGTAATCTTATTTGCCCGCACTCGCTACTTGCGTCACCATAAGCTGCTGCCACTAAGAAACATCCCTTAAGAGATGATTTCCTTCCGTTTGGCAAAGTACCATTATCAAGGATCCTCAGCGTTACCGGCGAAGTATCGGCTTGTCCGTGAACACCAGCATTGGCATCAGCACCACTTAAAAGAACTGCTTTTACAAAACTGCCTGCGGGCACATAATTACTTGGACTTTTCATTGTTTCTTGGGATCCTTCCCGGTAAGTAAAATTTACGGTAGTTATTGGTGCAGCTGTAGCTGCGCCGTCAGGCTGCGTTGGGCCGCCAGCTCCTCCAGGAGACTTAGATAGAGATTCCTCTAGCTCTGCCACCTTAGTTTGAAGATCACTGATACTTGTATTTGTATTTGCCGGCTCATTTATCTTTTCATCAAGCGCTCCCTGCGCATCTTTTAATTCCTTGCTCATATCCAGCATTTTTCCTTGTAGCTCCTCAATTTGTTTTTGCTGTTTTTCTAATGCTTGTTTTGAATATTCAGGTGTGAATTCCGCATCAGTTACGCCGGCTAGTTCTGCCTTGGCAGCACTGGTGGGGCTGGCTGGTTTTGACTTTGAACTTTTATGCATAACTATCCAGCTTGTAGCTAGCAAGGCTAAAAGCGCTCCTATAATTATTAGCGCTGCTCTATTTTGTTTGAGCTGTGCTATATCATTTAAATTATTTTTTACAATTTCTTTCATAGTCATTTTACTTACCTATTATCCGATACATTAGGCCAGAAGAACCTCGGGGTATTGTTTGCTCAGAAAGCGCTACCGCGCGAACTCCAGGCTCGTAAAAATAAGAAGGTTTTAAGGTTATAGGATTTCTGCTTATGTTTTTAATTTCAGAGATTGCGCCGTATAAATACGAGCCATCGTAGACAGCCAGTGTTTTTACTTCAGCAATATTATAGAAGTTTCTAGTTTTTCCCTTTTTTACTACGCGAACATCGTAATCGTCAGTTTCAGTGTTATTAAGCATGTGCGCCATTAAAACCGCGAGATTTTTTTGATAACTATCTGATTGCTCCCAATGCATATCTGGTTGTGAATTTGGTTTGAGGATAATTGTTTTACCGGATAATTGACTTGGGTGCACGAGCAGTGAAACGCTATGACCTCTTAGTGTTGATATAAAGAAGGTAAAAGGTGATTCACCAAAAGTATTAATATATGCCGCTCCCTGCTGATCGTTCTTAGCTGAATAATATCCCGATGGCCCATTGATTGATTGAATCTTGTCGCCCTTAACTATGATCCGATTAATATCTTTATTGCTCAGAGTAATATTTAATCTTTCATTATTAGTAAACGGTATGGTTTTTACTCCAGGTAGATCTTTTGCGTCATCAGAAGATTCAAGTGAATTTTGCGATCCTTCGCTCCAATCTTCTGGTGATGCTTCCTCCGCAGTTTTGCTTACCGCTACTTTCTTTGTTTTCTTCTTTTTAGGGGAGGCTTTAGTTAAAGTATTTTCATTGTCTTTTACTTGCTCGTGATTTTCCATTGAAAGAGCTTCTTGTTTTGGTTGTTCTACTGCGCTCGGGTTGATATTAACTATTGGGACAACTGGAGCCACTGAAGCTGCTGAGACCGGCGGAACTGCTGACGCAGGAGTGGTTGGAGTTACCGAAACATCTGCTTTTTGAAGAAGGGGCTTTACTTGCGGCCCAGCGGTCTTCTCAGCTGGTTTTGATGATGATTGTTCTTCTGGCGCTGATGACTTATAATTAGCGCTAGAAGTTGTGTTGGGTTTAACATCGATTTGTTTTTTATTTTGTGTGGTGGATTCTATGGTTATGGCACTGGTTATCTCATCTTTAATTTTTTTATTGATATTTGCTCGCTCGACAGCCTTAAGAGCACTATCAGCAGCTACATTACTTGTAGTACTGTTCCCGCTTTTATTATTATTCCCATTTTTATTGTTATTCATGGGCATGGCTGGTGTTGCTTTTGTCGGACTTTCACTGTTCGCTTTTTGTGCACTAGTATCCTGCGTATTTTGCTGAGCACAAACAAGGTTTGTCTTTATTAAAAGCAGCAAGAACAAACCAGATAATTTAAGAAATCTTTGCGTTTTCATTTGACCCCACTTTCTTTTCTTCGATTGTTTCAGATACGTCGGCAAATTCGGTAATCTTTAAATTTCCGTTTTGGTAACTAAACTTCAATAAATAATTCTTTTTTATTGTTGGCAGTGGAACGTTGCCAACAAATCGAGCCATGGTCCCTTTAATTAATACGGTAGTTTTTTCGGGATCGGGAATAACCTCTTCTGGATAAAAAACCGCAGAAATGTTTTGTTTTATGATTTCTTCCTCTTCGCTGCTTAATATTGAGACAAACTTGTTATAGAGTTCTTGGTCGGTATATTGCAAAACGATTTTGTGATTTTCCTTAACATTACTTGAGGTTATGTTTAGACGCGCGCTACAAAAAAAGATCGCCATCTGTCTTAGATAGCTGGCATCTACTTTATTTGCACTAACTGTAAATGCTTCTTTTACATCCACGGGCACAATAATTCTTTCTTGGTGAACTAAAGACCACCACACTAAAAAGATTAAGAAAATGTTGGACACAAGCAACCCAACACTCATCAGAAGCATGTAGTGAAGCCTGCCAGAAAGTTTTTGAATAATAGTCTTTGCTACTTCAAATTCCATAACGCTCCATTAACTAAGCCAATGCCGCAGAGATGCGGGCGGCGTTTTAACAAATATTATGCCTTGCAAATGATGCAAGGGCAGATGCCAATAAAGCAGATTTAAGAACCACCCTGGTCCCTGCCCTTTTTTAAAATGCTTGAGCAAGAGCCAAAGACCGCCTGATAAAGCAAATCCTGTTACCAGACTCCCAAGAAAAAAACATACCGCATTAACAATTACTATTGGTACAAATTCATCTAAGGTTAAACCAACATACCTTTTGGGCTCGTCGAGTCTCTTACATATAAAATATTTGTTTTCGTTACTCATGTAATTCTATGCGCTTATACAACCCACTTAGTAATTGCAAAGTTTACAAATAGGGCCAAGATTACTATCCCGATTACGGCTGCAGGATTCTTTGTCTTATGCCAGGTATAGCCACCAACAATAATCTCCGCAAGATACATAATTTTTATAAAAGTAGAGTCAGCTCCAAAGTTTTCCTTTACTGAGGTCATAACACCTGCCAAGTGATCTACTCCAAATGCTGCCGTAGAGAAACCAAGCCCCATAAGTGCGAATACACCAATAACCGGTAACATATATGATGACTTTAGAACAACAGTGCATACTTTTTTTATTTTGTGACTAAACATGGCTCCTCCTTTGGAGATTGGTTAAAGTTAATTTTTGTAGGATTTATACAACTATTGCAGAGTAGATAATTTTGCTCTGATCTTTTTTGGAAAATCTGTTTTTTCTCTTTTTGCTGATAAAAAGTACCGTGGGTCGTACAGCCACAAATTATACTTGTAGCTAAAAACAGGATCAGTATTTCTGCAACTATACGCATGCAAGTGAGGGTTTTAAAATGATTTAAAATTATTCTCATGTTTTTCTAAAATATATTAAAGATCGGGGAACGAACACTCATAATGAACAGTTGCGTCCCTTCTAAATACCCCACGCAAGCCAAACATGAGGTAATTTATTTGGAGGCAATTTTTTTATTTAATCACCTTGCTAGGATCAACTGTTCTACATTTTTTAAGTGTACCTTCATCAAGATTATGTATCCTGCCCCACGATTCATAAGCGCATCTTTCGGGTTTTTTCTCTGGGATACATCTTGTAATGCAATTATCTCCGCATAACATAAGATCTAAGCAATCGTTTATTTGCTCCTCACCCATCCCAATATCAGTAAACCTACTGTTTAAATGGTCTTTGATTGATCTACTATCTAATTCCCTGCAGCCATTGCCTCCACTAACACGACTAAGTTGGTCGCAATTAAGTTCTATAAACGTCATATTTGCCTCTCAATAATTTAACAATTAAAATTCCTTGGTTTCCTTCGGAATCACCCAAAAATTTCTTTGTACTATGCTATTAAATGCGTCGATTTTTAATGTTCTCGCAAATAAAACTAGTTTTAGCTGCACATTCTATTCGACCCACTTCATTTAAAGCATGCAACTTTGCTTTATCACAAAATTAGCAGGTTACTTTATAACTAGTTTCGCAGTTGCCCTTTACCATAACTACGAGAGGATCATTATTAGGAGTGCAATTTTCTGTATAGACCTCCTGACAGTGACGAACCCAATGATATAATCCAGTTACAGTATTTTTTATCGCCCCAGCTACCGATGCCACGCCGATACCCAGCATCTTTGCTCCTTCCTTAGTTCCAGTCCACGCACTTACCACTAGATCTTCCCTACCGAAGTACACGGCAGCTCCTACTACAATACAAACACCAGCTCCTATTGCCACGTAACCTATAAAGCCTCCAGATACTTGGGACATTTCATTATTATTTAAATCTTTTATGCTCATGCGCTCTCCTAATATTAAGTTGATTTTGATTTGTGGTTTATTGTGAATTTATTTTGCAATAAATCTTTATCAGCGGAAGATTGATTTTCGGGATTAAGTGCTCACTCTTGCCTTTCATAAGACTCATAAGTTCTTCTGTGCTTATTTGCAGCTCAGCTGCCAACTGATCTTTTGATAACTTATTTTTAGAAATAATTTCAATGATAATTTTTTTGATAACATCTATTTTTAAATATGCATCATTGGATTCTTGCTTTTCCGTAACATCTGAAACTTTCTCTTTGCTTGCTTCTAAAATTTTTCTATTAACATTGTTTTCTATTAATATAAAATTATTACCGTGAACATTGGTCATTAGTTTGTTCATGCTTTTGTGTGTGGTTATACAATCTTTAGTATTAATAACTGAATTAGCTATAATCCTGTTTGTACCAATTGACATCATTTGGAATTATTCCACCTGGTAATTGTGTTAATACATGGTAATATGGCATTTTTAATACATAGAATACATGTTTTATAATTTTTCTTATTTTAATGCATTAACCTATGCAGTAATTAACGCATTAGTTAAATATTAAACTTTTTATACTAACAATTGTAGTATATTAATTGCTTTTGTCAACTTTTTTATTTATTCTTTTTATGCAAGCACAGTTAAAACAAAACATAGTAGATTTGGTTAAACAAAAAGGTTGGTCTGTAAGCAAGCTTGAAAAAAATGCTGGACTGACTAAAAATTACCTCAGCAATCTATTACGTGATAAATCTAGAAATCCAGGCATAGATGCAATTGCAAAAATTGCTGCTGCATTGCAAATTAGCATCGATGAGTTATTTGGCAATGAATCAAAACATGAATATAAAATTCATGACCTAGTCATCACACGTAAAGACATTTTTAGTGAAGTAATAAATTACTTGTTAACATCTATTCATGCTCATAAAAAAAAGGAAATAGAATTCGACAGATTTGTTGCGGCTCTATATGAAATTTATGTTTTTTCTTTAAAAGAAGGAATGATCAATAAAAGATTTGCCGACTGGTACATAAGCAATCAACTGTAACTAAAATCTTTTGCCCACCATATTTCCCCGCTTTGAATTTACTATTCGTAGGAAAAGCTTATTTTTTAGTATTATCTCTGATTTGAAATACGTAGTCGCGCGGTAGTTTTTTGATTAGTTTTCCTACAATATCATGCTCTAAATCAAAATTTGCTATAAGTTTTTGAAAGTAAAATTTAGATTCGACATAATTCTTTTGCTTATAATAAATAGCACATAGATTAGACAGCAATTCGCCGTATTCGTAAAAACTATTTACTTTTCTGCAGGAATTTTTATTGTAAAACTCTATGGCTTTTCCATACTTTTCTAAAGCTCCTTTATAATTTCCTTTCTCTTCATAAATATATCCTAACATTACGTAAATATGAGCTTGAGGTAACTCTTTAATATCTTTACTACAAAAAATTTTCGTTAGAATATCAAATGCACGATGGCACTGCCTCTCCGCCAGTTTATATTGTTTACTTCGAAAATATATAAAAGACTTGGTATATTCTAATTCACCTAAAATACGAGAAAAATGGCCATTATAATACTTTAAAGCATCTTTTATTGCTCTATCTATCTCCTCAATAGCTTCTTTTCCCTGTCCAATCAAACTTCTAAAACCCACCTTTAGGCTTTTTGCAAACAATAAACCGATTGGTGACAAATGTTGACTATTGCTAAGTTGGATATAACTATCAAGCGCTTTTAAGCCGACTTCAACATCTCTTAGTTCATAACATAGCCATGCTTCCATATACCAGTACTGTAATAAAATAAAGATATCACTTGCATCACTTATAATTTCCTTAGCCATATTCGCATATTTTTTGGCTTCCTTAAAATCTCCTATAAATACATAAAACAGAGAGATATTAGTATAAATTAAAAAAAGTTCCTGATTATTTTTTTGCTTTTCAATTAATCCCACTAAATGTAGCATCTCTTTTTCAAATTTAGGTATAGTTTCTTTTGATTCAAATACAGAACTGCAAATAATTAAGTTTGCATACAACAAAGCTTTCTTAGCGGAAGTTATATTATCTAAATTTTTGTTAGAAATTTTATTGACTAGTTGTTGATATAAAACTGGATTAGCATTTTTATTAAATAATATATTGTTTAACCTCAAAGCAAGAATTATTGCCTCTATTACATTTTCATCAACAACATCATTCTGCAATGCTATATCTATAAATGCATATAAGGAGGTTATATTGTAATTGGCAGCATCTAAGCCACTAAGGTACTGCAGGTCTTTTTTTGAATAAAAATTTTTAAAATGTTCTACCAAAGTGCGGACAACCTCTTTTTTATATGAAGTTTCTTTGCCATTTAGTCTTCTTACAGCCTCTTCTTTTATAATGTCATGTATATTAATCTGATATGATACATGCTCAGTTGTCTGAATAACTCCATATTTGCTCAAGGCAATTATTTTTCCTTCTATTTCATCTCCGAATAAATCCTTTAGAAATTCTTTTGTAAGATCTATATTCAACAACGATAGCATATATAAAACCTTAGCCAACTCTTTATCTTTTTGCTCTATATCTTGCAACGTGAGATTTAATACATCGCGATAACTATTGTCATATTCTTGGGTAATATCAGAATTCATAGATATTGATTCCATGAGATGATTATCTCTTCTTTTAAAATATGAGTCAATCCCATTTTTGTACATCAATATCTCCTCGCTAACTTGTGCAAGAGCTAAAGGATAATTACATAATGCTTTATACAGTTTAGCAATTTTCTCTTTTTTTTCCTTTGGATGAATCTTAGATAAAAACTTTTCAGATTCATTACTTGTAAAGGGTCTCAATGTCAAAACATTGTCTCCAATCAGGCTCTTTTCTCTTGTTGTAATTATAATATGATGTCGCGTAGGCTTGTTTTTAGGTAGTTTTATCTTCTTAATGTCTAATACATTATCAAATATTAATAGCCATTTACAGTCAGAGTCCAAAAGCAGCGAATTAATAAAATCCACTAGCACATTAGGCGCAATATTATTTACGTTGATACGCAATTGATTTTTAAATTTTTTGCTATTGCTGAGGTGGATCAATAAACTTTCGTACTGCATTACCAAATCGCTTCTTAGATCAAACCACCATACCAAATCATAATTTTGTTCATTGATATAACTATATTCTTTAGCTAATTGACTTTTTCCTATACCACCATATCCTGTTAAATATACTCTACCGTGTTGTAAAAGTATTTTTTGTATATCATTTAAATATAATTCTCTCCCAGTAAAATATATATTTCTTGACGGCATGTTTTTTATTGTCTCAAACGCATGCAATTCTGTAGATAAAAACAATATCATTAAAAAAAATAATATATTATTGGTAAGTTTGTTAGTTTTTCTTATCATATATCTTTAATTTTATCACATTCCCAGGCTTATTCTTGTTTTCAAACTCCTCTACTTCAAATTCCGTCTTTAATTTTATGAAGACGGTACCTCGCTCTCCCTTCCTCACTTCTTTAAATTCCAGCTGTATTTTTTGACAAAGTTTTTTAAAAAAAGGCGCTGGTAACTCAAAAATTTGAATTTTTTCACTTGTTTTTTGTTTGTACTCATAACCATTATCATCAATCTTAATATTTATAATATTTTTTATCTTGGTGATTTTTATACTTATTTTCGAGGATACTGAAGCTCTATATATTGCCTTAAAAATAAAATTTAATAGTAGAATAAAAATTATTTCTTTATCAGACCTTGCAATACAGGATGGATATAAGCTGTCTAAAATAAATTTTAAATCTTTTTTATAAATTTGATATTTAAAAAATCTTTCTACCTTATGTAAAATTGTGATTATATCAACGCTCTCGACATAAACATCCATTGTAATTAATTGATGAGCATAATACGTAAAATAATTATCTATTAAACCTTGAAGACATAATATGCTATCGTAGAAATATCCTTGTTCGTTAGTCATTTTGTTTAGATCATTTTGAGTTTTAGTCGTTATATTTGATAGAGAGTTATAAGCTTCATTAAGCCTAATATTCTTTATAATCATGAGGGGTGATTGAAATAAATATAGAATAAGAAAATATAGCAAATTAAGAAATAAAAAATTTTTATGGGTTTCTAACATTGCGTTAATACTTGTTATTAAAAGGCTAAACTTGTTTAATGGCACTATTAAATCTTTATCATGTACACCCAAAGTTTCTTTTGAAATTTTTATAAGTACATCTCTTTTATTTACAAATATTTTTATACATTCACCACTATAACATCCAATAATGCCAGTAAAAATCTTGTCTTTTGTTGTTTTGCTATTACCATGCACACTTATGGCAATATTGTTCGCTTTGACAATTTCTAGTTTTTTAGCAAAAGGCAAATCGCATGTCATGTCTACAAATGCATTAAAATAATTTAAATTTTTAATCAGGTTATTATTTAATATAAATACTATTACTTTTTTATATTGCTCCAACGCTTTGTTATATTCTTTTTCTATATTCTGATTTTTTTTTACTACTTCTTTATAAATAATAGACGTCGAATTAATAGAAATAAAAATTATAACCAATGCGTAAATTACAGTTATTATGTTTACTACGTAAAAAACTTTTTTATCAAAATTCACCATATATAACATCGTTTAATAAAATTTTTTCTTTAATTTCTGGCCATATTACAGCCTCAAAGTGGTTCCGTGCGGAACTTTCCAATATTTTACTTTTTCCTAATTTCTCGCTATTCGTGTTATGACGAAGCATCTCTGGTAAAAATTCTATTTTTTGCTCATCAGTAAGTTCACTAAACCAATCGTTAAAAGCTAGATTAATAGCTTCTTTTTCCGCTTTTGCCCTCCTCTGCTCTATCGCAAGCTTATTTTCTAGATAAAGTCTCATGGATTTATCTTGTGGGGACTCATAATTACTTGGTGTCACGTAAGGCCCGACTTTACGCAAAATTCCCATAAAAAAATTTATTGGGTCTCCCTTGATGCTTTTGGCTTTGTTGTTTTCTTGAAGATCAAATGCAAAAGCATAAATTGAATCTTGTACTATTTCCGGTGATAATTTATTTTGTGAGGCTATCTGAGACAGATGCGTTTTTAAAAAACCTATTGGCGAAAGAGGTTCTATATCTATGTTTTGCCATTCAACTGGAAGCTTTGGTTGTGTTTGATTTGTGTTTTGTGTGTCTTCAGTAGTTGTAGTTTTATGTATATAATTACCACTACTACTAAGAAAATTTGTGTTCACTTCTGTGTCCGTTTTGTACTTCGTTTGTATTCTACTTATATTTATTTTGTGTTCGGTTTCTAACTGCATTATCTCAGAGAACAGCTCATTTGGAACCTCATATCTAGACCAACCTCCTCGTCCATTTTTAAAATCAATTCGTTTTATAAGATTTTTTACTTGTAGTCTACGAATAGTTGTTTTTACGCTTCCTAAGCATATATTTAATTGATTTGCTAAATATTCTAATGAGAGAGGTTCTGTTTCTTTGCTCCTTATTTTTTTACAATTATCATAAAGAAATAAAATTATTTTTTTTTGTAAACCAACAAGAGTTAAAAAATTAGATTTCGTGTCCTGTTTGTGTCCTGTTTGTGTCTGGTGTATCTCGTTTTTTGTGTCCAGTTCAGTGTTTGATTTGTGTCCCATTTGTAACTGGTTTGTGTTTGCTTTGTGTTCTTCTTGGCTATTTTGTGTCCAGATTGTGTTAGTATTGTGTTCGGTTTGTGCTTGATTTGTGTCCAGATTGTGTTCTGTTTGTTTTTTTTCTACGTTAAAATCATCATCCAGGAGGTTCCATGGGCGATAACTTTTCTTTTTAAATGGCCGTTTATGAGAAGGAGAGGGTGGTGATATGTTGTCTATTCTTGGCATAACATTTCCTTGAAAGTTAAGCTACAGATGAAATTTTATCGGGCTCAAGAGAGCCAAGCGTGATTTTTTGTTCATTGCTTAAATTTTCTATACCCAATAGTTCCCTTGTTAATAGATCTATGTCCTCTTTGGCAGAATTATTTCTCATAGTATCGAATATTGATATGCCTTGAGCTATGGCATTTGGAAATTCTTGACTTGTTCTAATATAGGTTTTAAACAACTTTGGGCCAAATAGATCATGCTTTATTAAAGAAGATAGCGTTTCATGAGACAGTGTTGTTCTGCTGTCGAATTTATTAAGAATAATCTTAAGAGGTATGATTTTTTTATATGTTTGTTCAATATTTTCAATTTCTTGGTTTGTTACCTTTAAACCAGATAAACTAAATTTTTCTGGTGTAACAGGAGAAAGAATGTAGTCAGAAGATAAGCTTGCTGCGGCTACTGATTGACCCAAGGCTGGCGGACAATCTATTAAAACAAGGTCGTAATTTTTAATTTCTATTAAATGATCAATCTTTTCTTTATAAACTCTATCTAAAGGAAGTCTTTTAAGCATTAACACGTTGTCTAATACGGCATTTTCTATGCGGCTTGGTAACAAGTCTAAACCATCGGCTAATGTTATTATACTTTCTTCTATAGGAAAATTATTACTAATGATATCAACCATAACCGGTGTTTTTTCTGGATTTACCTTGAAAGATTGCGTTAAATTCCCTTGTTGGTCAAGATCAATACATAGCACCTTCATGCCATATAGATTGGCTCTAATAGCTATTGAGTGGGTTAGGGATGTTTTACCTGTCCCACCTTTTACTATTTGTATAGAGATAATTTTTGGTGGTATGGTGAGTTTAAAAAGTTGCCGCGAAGTATTGTATCCGAAGTAAACCCTGTTTTGATTTTTATTAAACTGTAAGTTTTTTGTTTTTAATTGTTTATGTACATATTGTACAGATACAGCAAGAAAATTAGCGGCATCGATAGCAAGCATTTTCGGGTTCATAATATAGATCCTTGTTTAGGTTTAAGATAGTATGTCTTATCTGATAATAGTTTAAACTAAGTTTTTTCTATTTGCAATCGCAAGTGCATTATTTTTTTGATAAATTTTATAATTAGTAAATGTGGTTATTTAAGATGATTGTATTTTATTGTTTTAATTTAGTACTTTTATAAAAAAAATTAAAATAAAACACAAACCGGACACAAAAATCGGAGTACACAAGACACAAACTGAACACAAAGCAGAAATAAAATAAAACGTTGGAGTAACAATAGATAAAATTAAAAAAGTATATCCTGATATTTTTGAATATTTTTTAGGGTTTTAATTCTAGTGAGTGTCTGTACATCTTCTATTGTTCGTCATGACATTAGCATATTGGCAATTGCAGTTTGTCTTAACACGTGGTCCCTCTAAAGCGAAAAGTTGCATACAAATTTGTCCCCATCAAATTTGTATCAATAGCCAGATTTAGAACAAAATTTTATTGTATACAGAGGGGTCAAATGTCATGCAAATTGACAAGCAACAACCAGCGGAAGGAGAGGGCAGTTGTTTTTATTAACTATAACATCTTGATTATCTATAAAAAATAACTACTTAATTTTTTCAAGTTTTTAAGATAAAAAACCGCTGCTAAGGATTATTAGTAGAGAATTTGTTTGTATTCAGTATAGTTTGTATGTACAATAACCGAAAGTAACTTCTCTTAGAGTTTTAATTTTGAAATAAAGCGCATTTAAAAATAACTACAATAGATATATAAATATGTACTTATTGCAGCAAAATTTATATAATGAGAAATTTAGAAATAGGTAATTGAAAACAATTAAAATATGCAAGCCATAGCAACAAAATTATTAGCAGCACTAGCCGAAAACGGTAATTATATTTTTACCTTTGAGCAAGCATCTATAGTAGCAGAAAAGTTAGGACTAAATAAAATTCAATTAAAACGTCTATTAACCAAATTAGTTGCTAATGCTTGGTTGTGGCACCTAAAGAAAGGATTGTATGCTGGTGTTGCAAAACTTCCAGGATTTTACCACATACCGCCATTTGCAATAGGGTGCAAATTATTTGTGCCTTCTGCTGTAAGTCATTTGTCTGCTTTACACCATCACGGCTTTACCGAACAGTTGCCATTAATTACTATGTTGACTACAACTAAAAAGATTGTTACGCCAACGATGCGTCAAGGAAGTGTGACTGATCACCAAGAACATTATATTACCTCTTGTGGCAATAAATTTTTATATCGGACTGTACCTCAACAACATTTTTTTGGTCATAGTGAAATTTGGTTAGATGAGCAATTTAAGATAACAATTACTGATCCAGAACGTACGATTTTAGATGCATTCGTAGATTCTGTATGGATTGGTGGTTTTGGAGAAACTATGGGTTTATTAGAAAATGCATTAGAGATGCTATCTATTCCTAAGTTGATTGACTATTTACTACGCTATAAACAAGGGGCGGTAATTAAGCGTCTTGGTTGGGCGTTAGCTAGTTTGGGAGTACCACTGGAACAATTACAGGCTTTATATGATTTCAAAGTGCAGTGCTATCATTTATTAGATAAAACCGGGGATGCTGTAGGATTATATAACAAAGTATGGCAAATAAGAGAGAATCATAAATTATGAGACCATTACGTACTTTATTACAACAACGCGCAATTCAAAGCGGTATACCTTTTTATATTTGGGAAAAGGATTTTGCACTTGGGTTTATCTTATTAGCAATTACTAAAATACCCATGTTGAAAAACACTTTAATTTTTAAGGGTGGTACAGCATTAAAGAAAATATATTTTAATGACTATCGTTTTAGCGAAGACTTGGATTTTACTAGTAATGGTGCGCCGAAGGGTGAAGAGTTAACCCAAATGCTTACAGAGGCGATGAAGATTGCGGAAGTGCTATTGCAGCAATATGGTAATTTTACTTTAGAAATTAAACGTAAACCCGAAAAACGTCCTCACCCATTAGAACAAGAGGCATTTCTTGTCGGGATAAAATTTCCTTGGCATTCATCGATAAATTGTCGTATTAAGATTGAAATTACTCGTAATGAATTAATATTTACTCAACCACTTCTAAAACCCATTTTACATGATTACGAACAAACAGCAGCGGGTGAATTATTGGCTTATTCACTTGAAGAAATTTACTGCGAAAAATTACGCGCTTTATTGCAAATAGGAATACGCCTAAGAATCAGAGGTTGGAGCAGGCCACGGTCACGGGATTTTTATGATTTGTGGCAAATTAAAACTAATTTTGCTGAACAATTAGACATAGCATTAATAGCTAGAGCGTTGCCTAAAAAATGCGCAATTAGAGATATCGTTTATGCTAACACTGAAGATTTTTTAACATCAGAGGTAGTCAGTGAAGGACGTAAACATTGGGAGTCTAATTTAAAAGATTTTGTGCGAGATTTGCCAGATTTTGATGTGGTGCTAGATGAGGTAGCGGCAAGCATTAAGGAAATTTGTCAATTGAAGGCACGAGCAGACTGAATACATAGTTGCTAACAGATTTCGCAGACACTGTCTGCGAGATTACAATAGCTTGTTGAAAATGAGTTAAAGCGCATATAGCTTACAAAAACGAAGAATGAACAATGCAAAAGCAGAGAATTAACAAACAAAAAATATTTGATGCTGCTAATGTCATAGCACACCTAGACAAAGAGCCAACCACGGCCAATATCAGAGAACACCTTATGTTTACTGGTAGCCAAACAACTTTGCATAAGTATCTAAAGGAGTGGAAATTAAAATGCTTCCAGATGTATGAACCTAATTATGTAAAGAGTATAGAGCAAAAAGATCTTATTGAGTTACAGGAGAAAAACCAAGCGTTAATGGTGATTGTTGAGAAAATGGAAGAGCACAATAAAATTGTAGTTGCTGAGTTTGCAAAAACCGAAAGGAAAAATGTAGATCTAACCCAAGGTCTCGTTAAACTTGAAGATAAATTAGCTTTGTTGGAAAAAGAGTTCGATGATCTTAAAAAAGACAAAGAGTATTTAGATAGTCTGTATCGGAATCTGAAAGAAGAGCGTGAGGTGCTACTTGGTAGAATGGAGAGGGATAAAGACCAGTTAATAGCATCTTTGCGTGAAGAGCTGCACCAAACACATCAAGCAAGCCTAGAAAAAATCCAAGATGTTAGTTATCACGGACATGAACTCTTGATGCAGGAAAAGGTTAAGACAATAAACCTAGAAGATAAAGTTAAGTTTTTAATCGAAGACCAAACTAGACGGCAACGAGAATTAGATAATGCTAATCAAGTTGTAAGCCCACTGAAAACACGCATAAAGCAGTTGGAAAAGCTCATATCAGAAAATTTAACCCATGAGCAATTACAGGATTATGAAAGAAAGCTACGAGAGCAGAGTTATGCATGAATCAGTCGCCACCACTTTAGTTATGCCAGTAATTAACGCATTAACTCCCAAGGTTTCTTTGGAGGAAAGGGTGGATAATAGAGAATGCCATATCAATGCTGATAACGATTTGGCTGCAGTTAATGTATGGTTAGATAAACACAAAGGTAATACCAAAACCCATGCCACTTATAAAAAAGAAGCAGAGCGTCTGCTGCTATGGTGTGTATATATTCGTGGTTTGACTTTAACACAATTAAAAGTCGAAGATTTTGTTGCTTATTTTGATTTTTTAAAAAGTCCACCCAAAGATTGGTGTATTACTAGAAGGGAATTGCGCTGCGGTAGAGGAAGTCATAAATGGCGCCCCTTTTTAGGTCCTCTTAACCAGGCTGGTTTCACTTTAGCGGTTAGATCCTTAAATTCCATGATGAATTTTTTAGTAACGGCAAACTATTTAAAGTTTAATCCTATAAAATTAACCAATAAATCCAAAAACTTTACACAAACTTTAGAAGAACAAAAATACAATGTTTGGTCCAGAATGTTAGAGGAAGACGAATGGCAGGCGGTGCAGCGCGCGCTAGAGTTCTTGCCGGAAAGCAATGATCGGCAGGTTGGCAATAAAATTAGGACACAGTTTTTATTTGCAATGTTGTATTTTTTAGGACTACGTATTCATGAATTAGCAAGTCACACCTGGAATGCTTTTAGATATTTAGAGAATAGGTGGTACTTTTTTGTAAAGGGTAAGGGCGGGAAGTTGGCTCATATTCCGGTGCACGATCAACTATTGTCATTTGTAAAAATATATCGAATTCACATTAGGAAAAATCCGCTACCGGAAGCTGACGATACAGATAGATTGTTGGTATCTAAACGTTCCAAAAAGCCTCTTAGCATTAGGCAGATTTTTTCACTAGTTAAGAACGTTGGGAAAATAGCGGCGCAGTATTTTGATGGCAACCCGCTTAAGCAACAAAAGTTACTAAGGCTGTCTCCTCATTGGCTTCGCCATTTGTTAGCCAGTCATCTGGACAAAGCGGCTGTTCCGGCTATTATGATTCAATCCATTCTTCGTCACAGTTCTTTAGATATTACCAATATCTACATGCATTCCGAAGAGCTGCTAAAGCACCAAGAGATACAAAAATTGGCTATGCGAGTTAGTCCAAAGTTACAACAAGCAGGTTCGGAAAACTCCAGCGTAACACTGACTATTTCATTAACTAAAGGTTCGGTTTGTAATGAGCTTAGTTTATTGAAGTTATTGGATGCCATAGAGCAAGTTATACTTAAAAATCGTATATGGGAGGCGCAAGAGAAGAATAGGGAGCAGTTATTAACAAGATATCGAAAGTTATATCGTTATAAGCAGCCGCTGGTATTTTATTACATCTTGTTTAATGTTGGAGAAGAGGAGGCAAATTTTATCCGTTCGGCTATTGTTAACGAGGCGGGCATCAGATTGTTTGGGTGTGAAATAATTATGTTGGCTCCCGAGAAAATGTTACAATCAGCATACAGCATGACGCCAGGGTACAATTAATGGTGTTCTGGGCATTTATTATATTTTTTATTATTAATTTTAATGGAAATTAATACAGTAGTAAAAATCTCATAAGACTAATGAGGTAAACAAAAGCTTTAGCTATTGCCATTAAAAACGAGGACAACCAAATTACAATTTAGATTATAAAATCTATGACTGCTTTTTTTGGGGGAAGTAGTATTTATTCATTGTATAGTTTTCTATAGAAAGAATATATATTGGTTTAAGAGATGACTATAATTTAATAACATTAACAAAGATAAGGAGCGCGAAGTGTCAATAAAAGGTACACAAACTGAAAAAAACTTACTGAAAGCTTTTGCTGGAGAATCACAGGCTCGTGTGCGTCATGTAGTACGTTAAGGAAATCTCAGAAAATCTGAGCAGGGTTCGGAGCAATTACCCTGAGGCGAATGCCTTACCTGACTTTGAAAAAGGAAGGGGACAATAGCATGGCATTAAAGCGGAGAATATAAGAAAACATGTACGATATGGCTCCGCAACGCCTGTAGTGATATGGTTAAAGCTGGATTGCCTGTATTCCAATTCCCAGCGGTGTAATGCGACACTTATCGGTAGCATGTTTATAACCCGATATTTTTGATAATCATAGAATTTACGTGCTTCTATGGTAAGGCTCTGATCAAAGGGCGATAAGTAATGAACTTATTTAAGGGGATGAGTGGAAAACCTAAGTCACTTTGTTGCCAGCAATGCTGGTATGTTTCTTAACGATAAAACATGAGATGGCCTAAAGGGCGCGAGCCCTAAGGGTACGGAGCCATCGTAGTAGTCGATAGGAGTTACGTCCTATTCATAGGGTACGGGAAAGCCGTATACAGGGCGAAGGGTGGTAGGTAATAAAATAGAAGAATTTGTTAGGTACGCGAGATGCGGAATGCCGAGACAATTTTAACTATTATACGCAATCGTGGGCAACGCGGATTGCCGGTACAGGATGTTTATCGTCTACTATATCAGAGTAACCTTTATCTTTGTGCATACGGTAAATTATATCGTAATGAAGGCGCAATGACGAAAGGAGCTACGCCAGAAACAGTAGATGGAATGACGCTGGAAAAAATAGATAACATCATTAATTTGTTGCGTAATGAACGCTATAGATGGACTCCAGTGCGACGTACTTACATACCCAAAAAGAATAGCAATAAACTTCGCTCACTCGGTTTGCCAACATGGTCTGATAAGCTATTACAAGAAGTTATTAGATTAATATTGGAAGCTTATTATGAGCCACAGTTTAGTAATTATTCTCATGGGTTTAGACCTAAACGAGGATGTCATACTGCTTTGAAACAAGTAGTTAATAAAGGTATTGGTGCGAAATGGTTTGTCGAGGGGGATATTTCTGCTTGCTTCGAAAAAACTGATCACTCAATTTTACTCGAAACAATAAAAGAAAAAATCCAAGATAATCGTTTTATCCGACTCCTTAGTGGTTTACTTAAAGCAGGTTACTTGGAGGAATGGAAGTTTAGTGCCACATACAGCGGCGTTCCTGCCGGATCGATTATTGGTCCGATTCTAAGTAACATAGTACTTGATCGTTTTGATAAGTATGTAGAGAAGCAGCTTATACCAAGATACACGCGCGGTCTGCAAAGAAAGGTAAATCCGACATATGTTAAACTGAAATACCAGGAGCTAAAGGCAAGGAAACGAAATGATTGGGAAAGTGCACAAGCACTGAAACAGCAGAAGCAGTCAATGCCATATGGTGAACCCAATGATCAGAATTTTCGTCGCCTTTGGTACTGTCGCTATGCTGATGACTTTTTGCTTGGATTGATCGGAACCAAAAATGAGGCTATGCTAATTAAGCATGATATTTCAAAGTTCTTGCAAGAAAGCTTAAAGCTGGAACTTAATGATGATAAAACATTGGTCACGCATGCCCGTGATGAAAGAGCCAGATTTTTGGGATATGAAATCCATACACTACATGAAGATAGCAAACACGATCATAGCGGTCGTCGCTGTATTAATGGCAGTATTGGATTGAGAGTACCAATGCAAGTGAGGCGGGAAAAATGTGCTCAATATATGAAACACGGAAAACCAGCGCACATACCTCAAAGAATAAGAGATGAGGCATACAGCATTGTTGCGCAATATCAAGCAGAATATAGAGGAATCGTGCAGTACTATAGGATGGCATATAATCTTTGCGTATTGAGCCAATTGAAATACGCAATGGAAGTATCATTAGTTAAAACGTTGGCAAATAAATACAAAACAACGTGCACGAAAATCTACAAACGGTACGGAACCAAGATTAAAACTAGCAATGGTGAATATAAAGCTATTCTTGTTAGAGTCAAACGTGAACTACCTAAGAAACCGCTTGTTTCTTACTTTGGTGGGATACCATTAAAGTGGAATGGGCGGGTCAGTGACATAAGCGATAAAATTGCAGAACCCATCTGGAATCATCGAAGTGAGTTGGTGCAACGATTATTAGCGCAAGAATGTGAATTATGTGGATCGCACGAAAATATAGAAGTGCATCACATACATAAACTCGCAGATTTGAAGCAAAAAGGTCGAGCATTACTACCTGACTGGAAAAGATGGATGATAGCAAAGCAGCGTAAAACTCTTACGGTTTGTCAAAATTGCCATAATCAAATTCACAATGGCAAATATGATGGAAGAAAACTTTCTGCGTAATAATTACTGGAGAGCTTCGTGATATCGAAAGGATCATGCGGGGTTCGGAGGAAGGTTGTTGGAAAAGTACTTTTGTTTTTTGCAAAGGCAACTCGCTGGCAACCCATCCTACAACCGTTATACTTATTATGCCGGACAAGCTAGAAAAGATGGATTAATGCAGATTGCCTTGCAGTTTGAGGAAACTGCAAACCAAGAAAAAGAACATGCTAAAAGATTTTTTTCATATCTTGAGGGAGGAGATACGGAGATAACTGCAACTTTTCCAGCAGGTAGAATAGGAACCACATTAGAAAATCTACAAGCAGCAGCAATTGGGGAATATGAAGAGTATACAAAACTTTACCC
>TBL_comb47_HYPODRAFT_10002565_pt1 | contig 22301 bp, 14 predicted proteins | sample TroBogypolimnion_40_FD_10682 | JGI IMG/M metagenome (IMG submission 10682)
CAAAATAAGGGTGAGCGGGGTCCAAAATGGGGATGGGGAAGTGCGGGAGTTCTAAAGTTCTGGAGTTCTAAAGTTTGAAAAAGCGGGGAAGTAAAAACATTATGTTCAACAGGGCTCTAAAGTATCGGAGTCGAGTGTCCAAAATAAGGGTGAGCGGGGTCCAAAATGGGGATGGGGAAGTGCGGGAGTTCTAAAGTTCTGGAGTTCTAAAGTTTGAAAAAGCGGGGAAGTAAAAACATTATGTTCAACAGGGCTCTAAAGTCTCGGAGTCGGGTGTCCAAAATATGCTCAGAGGCTGTCCAAAATGGCTTTATTGTAGCGCTGTCCGACCTGTCCGATCCGTCCGACCTGTCCGACTTGGACTGGCGTAGCGGGCGGCTGTCCAAAATGGTGTTGATGCAGGGCCGTCCGTCTGGCGGCAGGAGCGGGAACTTCCCTCTCAGAGAGAGGGCGCTACACCGGAAAACATCATGCACCATGTGTCCAAAATGAGGAAGAAAGCCGTCCTGAATGTCCAGAACCAATTTATCTGGATTTATTCTGACTACTGACTTCTGACTCCTGACTTCCGGCTGTTCGTTCCGCCCGCTTATTTAAGCAGATTCGGATTGATCTGGGTCTGTTTGTACAGGTCTATGATCGCGGCGTTCAGGGCTTTTTCCAGCAGCGGGACATACATCTTCACGTCCTCGCCGACGCGGTAGTACATGCCTTGAGTAATATAGTTTTCGCCTTCAAAGGAGTATTGCCAGATAATATCGCTGCTGTTTTTGCGGGTCATATAGAACTTGACTTTAAGCTGGTTCGTGGAAGTTCCGGCGGGCAAAGCCAGCAGCCAGAGATACGGTCCGGCAATGGATAAGCCATAGCTGTATACCTCGGCTTTGTAAGTAGTGGAATGAATATCGCCATGGAAAACGAAATCAGCCCGGTCTTTGTCGCCGCCGAAAGTAAAGAATGCATCCTGAAAGAGGTTGGAACGGCGGAGGCTGAGCGCGGCAGCTTTGGCCAGGTCTTCGTCCGGCGTGAAGTCAAAATAGCCGACCGTCAAAAATCCGGAGGACGCTTCGGGGCGCTGATATTCGCAATAGCCGTACGGCCATAACGGAATCATGTACAGCAGTATCGTCGCCAACTCATCTTTGTCGCCGCGCAGGTCATTGAACAGCACCACTGCGACTTTTTTGTCATAAACAGGGGCCTCGGCGACCTGAGCAAGGTGGTTCGTGCTTGAGGGATAAATAAACTTTGAAGTGGTTCCGCAACCGCATAAGACCAGCGAACATATGGCGGCAGTCAGCAGGCAAGATATTCTTTTCATGATTTCCTCCGTTTTTTAAAGTAAGAAGACTATACTGCGGTACCGGCTGGAATTCAAGCCTTCCGCAGACAATCGCCTTCCGCCGCGGAATGCAGCCGGGCTTCCAGCACGGCAGCCTCCGGCGAGCCCTCTTCGGGCGCCCATGCGGCGAAATCATTACCGGCCAGCGGGATATAGGGGCCGGGCTTGGTTTCCAGGGCAATGGAACCGGGTTCCAGGCAGATGAAATTGTGCCAGGTGTCGGCCGACATTTCCACCGCGCAGGTTTCGCCGCCGGCCTTGAGGGTGATTCGCTTCTCAATCCGGCCTGAGTCGTCATAAATCATTACCGTCACCGATCCGCGCAACACGATAAACAGTTCCCATTTGTTGCTCGCCAGATGCCGGTGCGGCCTGATATAAGTGCCGGGTTCGGCGGCAATGCAGAGACGGTGAATGCCTTCTTCCAGTGAGGCATGAAGGTTATGATGCGCTCTTTTGCGCGGCGACGCGATGGCTTGAGCAGTCAATGAGTTCATTAATGCGGTATCAATGATTTTAAGCATCTTAAATTGTTCTTTCATAAGTTTCTGTTTAAGTTTCGATATAAAATAGCGTCAATCGTTAGAAAATGAATAATAAAAGCGTTTTTTTTTGCCGGAAATCACAAAAGTGTTGAAAAATATCGGATAAAACTATATAGTATAAAATAGGGACTAGAGAGAATTTCAGAAATTCAAAGTGTAAAATAATGTTCTACCAGGTGTGCAATGTTTTTAGAGCCATTGCAGATCCGGCGGCTGTATGCATATGGAGTAATTTGCATGATTAGTGAAAGGGGAGGAAATAAAAATGTCTGCGCTTTTTGAACAGAACAACCTGGCGGGAATTACGCTTCGCAATCGTTTCATCAGGTCAGCCACATTCGAAGGAATGGGTACTGACAGCGGCCTGGTAAAACCGGCGCTGACCGGAAAAATGCACGAACTGGCGGAAGGCGGCGTAGGGCTTATCATCACCGGACATACCTATTTTTCAATAGAAGGCAAGGCTTCCCCCGGCAAAATCGCGGTTGACCGCGATGAGTGTATCAAAGGGCTCGCCAAAATGGCCGCCGCCGTACATATGGATGGCGGAAAAATCGTGCTTCAACTGGGCCATGCCGGAGCGATGGCCAATCCGGAATGCACTGAACATGAACCAATCGGCCCCTCCGTGCTCGCCGGCAAAGACGGGAAACCGCTTTGCCGCGAAATGAATCAGGAAGATATTGAGTCCCTTATTGAAAATATCGCAGCCGGGGCCAGAAGAGCCAAAAAAGCCGGGTTTGACGGCGTACAGATTCACGCCGCCCACGGCTATTTGTTTTCCCAGTTTCTGTCGCAGTATTTTAATAAACGGCAGGATGAATTCGGCGGTTCGGTCGAAAACCGGACCAGAATCGTCATCAAGGCGCTGAGAAAAATCAAATCCGCTACCGGCGAAGGTTATCCGGTACTGATTAAGATCAATTCCGACGATTTTGTTGACGGCGGGATTTGTCCGGAAGAAATGCTGCTGATCGCGCAATTGCTGGAGCAAAACGGCATAGACGCGATTGAGCTCAGCGGCGGCACCCACTTCAGCAAGGAAGGCTATGACCCGGTCCGCAAAGGCAACCGCGCAACCCCGAATCACGGCGCTTATTATTTCAATGCGGCCGGCAAGCTGAAAAAGACAGTAAACGTTCCTGTTATTCTGGTCGGCGGAATAAGAGCTTTCGATACCGCGGAAAATATTATCGACTCCGGGGCCGCCGATTATATTGCCATGAGCAGACCATTGATTCGCGAACCGCAGTTAATCAAAAGATGGGAATCAGGCGACACCGCCCGGGCCAATTGCGAATCCTGCAACAGTTGTTTCAGGCCGGTATTGACCGGCAAAGGCCTCTACTGCCCGGTCGGCGAAAGACTGAAAAAACAAGCTCAGCAGAAAGTCGAATAGCGCTTATAATCCTAAATTAAAGCCTCTTCACCAGAATTGATGGGAGAATTGCCGGAACCGCAATTCTCCCGCTTGGCGATATAAGTCCAAACTTAGAGCCAATTGCAAAACTCAAGTTTTGCAGGAATTCAGAATTCAGGATTCAGAATGAAATTCTAATTCAAATCCGGATTTATTCTGACTACTGACTACTGAATTCTGACTACTTGCAATTACCTCCTTAGGATGTTATTTCTTTTCTTCCGCCTTCTCTACCAAATCATGGTCCGCCGCCGAAACATGCCCTTCAACCCAGCCGTCATCCAGCGGATTGTCCTTTCTGACATTAAGATCGTGGAACAGCCGCTTCATGTCAATGATGCCGCCAATCATAAACCATACCGTTGAAATCGCTCCAACTACAGCAGAAACAATCAGATTGGTAATCAGGAAGTAACCGCTCCACCATTCCGGGGACAACGGGAAAAACATGTTCCAGACCAGAACCCCGACAAACGCAAAAAGGAATTGATAGACAATTGAATAGAGAAACACCGACCAGGCAATAATCTTATCCCCTCTGGTGTATTCCGGGTCAATTCCGAGAAACGTATTGTAAAGGTGTTTTAACTTCCCGGGAGCAACCTTTTTGTGCTCTCCGGAAATGGAATATTTGCCGCGGTGCAGCAGACGGTCAAGATTGTATGGCTCTTTGCAAGTAAGCCACGAAACGATGATATAAGCTAAAATACCGGCAATCATCGAAAAGAAGTAAATTTCACGGGAATTGATCGGATATTTCACCGGATCCATAGTCCATACGATATACGGTGCAAAGGGGGAGGAAACTGTTCTCAAAAAGTTATCCAGCGGTTCCACCATGTTTAACCGCTCAATCCAGGGATAGAAGTAATCCGCCCAGTTGCGCTGTAGAACCATTCCGCTGACAGCAATCCCGGAACCGAAAAACAGCGATGCCCAGGCCCCGAGCGTCGTCCCGAAGCGGCTGTACAGGCCGAAGATCATAACCGGCCCCGCGCCCCCCAGCCAGATGGAGGTCGTAATTGTAAGAAACATATTAATGTAATCTAAATTTGTGAAGAAAAGCGAGACCGTAAAGAAAAATATCCCAACGCAGGCGGAACAACCGCGCAGCCATTTAAGATGCTGCTCCTTGGTAAAAGGGGTCTTTCGAAGCGGCATGACTACGTCCTGGATGAGGGTCGCGGAGGCATTAAAAATTCGCGAAGCATCGGTTGAAAGCATGAGCATGACCATCAGCAAACAGAATATCCCCATCAGAACAGCAGGGAAAATATTCTTCATTGTCAGCGGCATCATCATCTGAAAATACAGCGTCCTGAATTTCTGGAAGATCGCATTCCCGTTTTCTCCCTCATTCAGGGTATCTTTTATTGTTTTAAAATAGACCGTATCGTTGTTATTCTCACGGGAAAGCGGTTTGTCAACACCAATAATATGCTTCACTTCCGGAATAGCGTTGACTCTGTCAATAACTTTCTTCCGGATATTTTCGTCTTTTACGACTTCCCCCGCGACCTGGCTTGTCAGTTCGCTGCGGATGGTCCTGGCTTGTGACGAGAAATTTGAGTGCGTCATAATCGTAATAACAGCCACCGAAATTAACAAACACATGACCACGCTGAAACCATTCCGCCAGGCGCCGATGATACCGGCCATCTTCTGTTCATGCGGACTTCTTGCCGAACCGCTGGTGTCATTGCCAATCCAGCTTGCACGATTGAGGATACTGGCAAAAATAGCGACGAACAACGCAAACAGATTGAAATCTCTGAGCTGAGCAACATCAAACGGATTCAGGAAGTTTTCACCCGGAACCCGGTCCAGCATGACCGGGGAAATTTCCGCGCCCCACGAAAACCTGGTCAATATGAAAACCGTGAAAATAACAAAAATAGGATAACTGATAAGTCCTTGAAAACAATCGGTGATGATCAAAGAAATGCGTCCGCCAGGCATTATGACCAGCATTGCCAGAAGCAGAACAAATGCCAGCAGAAACGCAAATGTCGAGACTCCCACGCCGCAAACAGTAAAAGTATGGGGCAACCCAATGTAGTAAATGAAAAAACGGGCGGCAACCGCAGGTGCAATAGCATTCGCCAGCATCTCCGATATTGTCCTGAGCGACGCCGCGAATATCCGGAACCGGCGGGAATAACGTACTTCCAGAAACTGCCCCAGCGACAAAGATCGAGTTTCACGAAAGCGATAAATACAATAACCGCTTAACGCGACCAGCACTGAAATGGGAATCATCACGCTTCCCCAAAAACCCAAGGCATATCCGCACTGGTATTTTTCTTCAGCCAGAGCCACCAGGGAAATAATCCCCAAACCCGCCTCCAAATCACCAACACAGATCACATAACGACCGGCTACCCGGCCGGCGGCAAGAAAGTCAGCAACCCCCCGGACATACTTGCGGGAATATATTGCTAAACTTATAGCTATACTTACCGGAATAATTACAATACACCAAGAAATCCAATTCATTGGGCAACCTCTTCTGTAAAAGACTTAAGTTTATTAGAATACATTATCAATACATAAATTAATATTTCATCCGGAAAGTCTGCCGTTCAATAAAACCGCCCCGCAATGTCACTTTGATAGTATCACCATCATCTATCTGAAAATGGTTCCCGGAAATCATTTTGCTCAGAAGCGTACCGACCTTTTCAACAGGCGGGGCCACTGTCGTGATGTTGTATGTCCTGAAATTGGGATCATTATCGAATGAGATCAATTCGAAATGTTCCGGACATTTCAATGCTTTTTTTGCGGTCAGTTCAAGCAGCGCCGCCGCATCTTTGTCGGTAGCCGTAACCACGCATATAGGCTCCGTGGATTTTTTAATTGCATCCGCCATATCTGCAATTTTTGAGAAAAGCTTTACTCCCGGACGTTCTTTCTCTCCTGACAGGCCGAGCACAATTCCATGGTATCTGTCAAGCGCCCATTTGGATTCCAGGCTGCGGGATGAAAGGAAAAATACATTTCGACGGCCGCTCCGCTTTAAAATCCTTCCCACCATGAACCCGTCATTGTATGGCGCAAGAGCAATACAGTTAAGCGGCATTTCCGGCATAATAAGATGACCGGTATTATATACATAGATGTCAGATTTGTAAAGCATCAGTATTTCGGGGTGCAACAGCATTTCGTCCAGTTTTCCCGCGTATTCCGGGAAAAGAATAAGACCGGAAGAGCCGGCAACATTCAGTGATTTGATAAACTCGCACATGTTTTCAACATCAATATCAGGATATTCCTTGTGAATGACGATAAACCCCTTGCGTCGCAGTTCAGATTCCAGAATACTTAATGTTCTATCGTTCCAGTGTATCATCAGGTCGTCTTTAAAAGAATATAGAAGATGAATATATTTTTCCGATGAATTCAGAAATTGTTGAATCGCAGTCGGAGAAACGTCCTGAGAGATAAAAGTTCCGACTCCGCGGGAACGCTTGACTATACCTTCATTTTCAAGTTCTTTAACTGCGCGATGCCCGTTCATTCTGCCGGTCTTGAATACAGCGGCAAGCTCTTCTCCGGAAGGAACACGATCCCCGGGATGCAGTTTCTTTTCCGCAATAAGATTAATTATATAGTCGTGAATGTCTTTTATTTGCTTATTCATTGGTCTCGCTCATGAAATTTCAAAGTATCAGATACATTTTGATATTATATACACAGCCGCAACTTTTGCAACTGTGATCGGTGATGGAAAACCAAATTAATGGAATAATTTTTCAGTTGAGCGATTAATGCGGAACTTTTTACATTGATTCTTTAAGAAGAGTAAGGCAGGGGCTAAGTTTAATCATTAAAGTTTTCCAATTTCTATGGGATAGCTATGATTAACATTGGATTTTCCGGAAAGGCATAATTTGCTGAATCCAGCGAATCAAGCGGCGAAAAACTGACTCAAAAATATTGCGGTCAGGCTGAACAAGAACATATTTTACCACCGTAAAACAATCTTCAGTAATCTCGACAGCGGTCTGAGTCCGCGAATTCCGGGCTGCCTGCGCGGCTGGAACAATTTCTTCACGGTCATCTTGAACCTGGGTATTTTTTTGCGGAACATGCTCCTGCGAAGCAAGATGTTTTTCAGCGGACGAATCCAAATTCCTTTCATTTCGCGTTTCCGGAGCCTGGGCAAAAACAGGACCTGACTGCGCGCTTTCAGACTGTTCCGGAATGATGAAAACGCTATGGCATCGGCTGCATCTGGCTTTCTGATTGGCGTAGATTTTGGCAAGCCTGTATTTCTGGCTGCATTCATGGCACCGGAAAACGATTTTATCCTGCAAGCTATCTTCAGGAATGTCCGAATGCCTGGGAACGACAAGAACTTTTTTACATTTGGCACATTCTGCGGCGATTCCGGCAAAATCCTCTGACAGGCGGTATTTCTTATTGCATAATTTGCAGCGGAAAATGATATCGCCCGGTCTTTTGCGTTTTCCTGATGTGGAATATACTTTGACGGTTGTGACCTGCACCCCGTGCGTGGTCTTGCCGGATTCCTTAATGTCAACTTCGTTTTTCATAGAAATCTCCATGACACTGGCACAAAAGAGCATTCCAAGCGTTTGCCGCCGGCTTCGTCGCCCAACTTGTAACTTTTGCAATGATCTTTAATACCCATGCAATCGACATCCACCTCACATGGCTATTATCCAGAAGTCATTTAATCATAATTACATCTAAAATTAACAGGTATCTATTATATCACTGAAATTACATATGCAAAGTCCAAAATTAAAAAAAACAGATTATTTGGAAAAACTTTCTGGCAAGGTAATCGCTTAATTTTTTATTTATTTTATTTGCATAGGGAAGTGGTAATCCATTTGCAATATTTCCGATATAACACAAGATTATCTATAGGGAAAATTATAAACAGATTCGAGAAGATTCAGGAGAAATACATGAGTGATACGGTAAAACTGCTGAAAATCATCCAATGCGATACTGTCTTTAAAAAAGCGGCAACGCGGAGAGACAGCGGTATTTATCAAAAATAAACGGCGACGTTTTATATGTCCGGACGTTATCAAGAATGCGGCTGACAAAAAAACGCCAAAAACAGTACGACAAAACATCTAGCAAAGTAAGGAGTGTATCATGAATGTCAAAAAAATAGGGATTTGGATTGATCACAAGGAGGCATTTCTGATTTCAATGCAGGGAGACCAGACTGAAGTTGCGCATATCGAATCGAACGCCGACAGTCATTATAAGCCGTCAGGCGGCTGGAAGGCTTCAGGCACTTCGGTGGCGCAGGCCGTATCCAAGGAACAAACGGCGGATGAACGCTTGAAACATCAGCTTCATCAGTATTATCAGCAGGTTGCCGCGGCAGCCGTACACGCCGACCGAGTCTATATTTGCGGTCCCGGCGCAGCCAAAACCGAGCTGGAAAAGGAGATGGCAAAGGATAAGAACCGGCATGGGAAAATTGAAGCGGTGGAAACCTGCGACAGAATGACCGAAAAGCAGGTTGTCGCGAAAGTGAAGTCGTTCTTTCATATTCCCGCAAGAGTGTCGTAACTTTAATTATCCTCGAATTCCAATAATAACAAACGGGAGAACAACGGCGTCTTACGCCGTTGTTTTTCTGTTTACATTGACCTGCAACAATCTCTAAGAAGTTTTACCTGATATTTTGTGCTTGTGATTCAGTTGCATTTTTCCGCTACATGGATTATAGTTAGCTGCGCAATGAAACACATTTCGGGAGCTTTCATGGATAAGTCAGCAATGCGGACAGGAATAGTGGTACTGATTTCCGGACTGATTTTGACATATTTCTTATATAGAGAAATGCATGAAACCAGTTTGAAAGACCTCAGGTCAAAATTCCAGAGTGATGCCCAGGAGCAGGCAGGCATCATCACAGATCACCTCGACGACGATTTACAGCATTTTGAAATCATCCGGCGCTTCTTTTACTGTTCAGAAACTGTTACCAGGCGTGAATTCAGTTCTTTCGTGAATCCTTTTTTCCATAATTGCGGTTTTGATGTGATGTATTGGCTCCCTCATGTGTCCGGCGCAAAGCGGACTCAGTTTGAAGCTAATGTCCGCGCGGATGGAATAAAAGCATTTGGAATTATGGAAACCAGCAAAGAAGGGAAACGTACCCGCGCTAAAAACAAGAGCGAGTATTTTCCTGTTTTATATCAGGAACCATTGAGCTCCGGGGACGGAATGATTGGAGTGGATATGCTCTCCGATCCGATAATTTTGCAAGCGATCAAGCTGGCTCAGGAGTCTGGCGAACTGGTGGTTACTGAGAGCCTTCATTTCGCATATGAGCATAAAGAAAAGCGCGGTTACTGGACGCTGATGCCAATTTTTGCCGATGGCGGCAAATCAAAGGAATTGAACGGCGTGCTGATGTCCCGGTTTGTCGCAAGTGACTTCTTCAAAAATGTAATCAGATCTCTTAATCCGCGAGGATTTTCACTGTTTTTACGCGATACTACAGCGATTAATGATCCGGTGCTGCTTTTTATGCAAAGCCCTAAAATCAAGGAAGCAGGCATAAACAAATTCTCCTGGATGAATTACAAGATCAGTTTCCCGTTCGGCAATCGCATCTGGGAATTGGAGATTATCCCGGACAAGGAATTCGTTGATTCTAATTTTGACAGAAGTTACAGGGGCTGGTTTTGGTTTGGGATTGCCATGACGCTGTTTGCGGCATTTTATATTTACGGAATCATGTCCCGCCGGAGTCGTGCCGAAGTAATAGTGAAGGAACGCACCGCCGAATTACAGGAAAGTGAAGAGTATCTGGCGACTACCCTGTACTCAATCGGTGACGGCGTAATTGCCGTGGATAACTCGGGAAAGATTAAAAAAATGAATCAGGAGGCTGAAAAGCTTACAGGGTGGCATTCTGCTGATGCAACTGAAAAACCCCTTGCTGAAGTATTCCAAATTGTAAATTACCATACCGGAGAACCGGCTTTAAATCCGGTCGACCAGGCCTTGAAGAATGGTAAAACTATGGGACTGGCAAACAGTACGCTGTTGATTTCCCGTGACGGAATGAAGCGGCAGATTGCCGACAGCGCGGCGCCGATTCGCGGCGCCGATGGCGCCATTCACGGCGTAGTGCTGGTTTTCCGGGATGTCTCTGATGAACATTTTATGCGCCTTGAGCTTCAGAAAAGCGTCGAGCGTTTCGAACAAATCTCGGAGCAGGCCCATGAAATGATCTGGGAAGTAAATAACGAAGGAATATATACTTTTGTCAGCAATGCATGCTGGACCATGCTGGGATATCACCCGGAGGAAATGATCGGCAAAATGCATTATTACGATCTTTGGCCTGATGAAGATTTTGCTTTCAGGAAACAGGTGGCTGATGAAATCACGCAGCTCCGCGATGCTTTCCGGGATTTCATGAGCTGTTTTATCACTAAAAATGGAAAGAAATGCTGGGTTTTAACCAATGGGTTGCCGATAATTGACGCCCAGGGGAATTATCGCGGATATCGAGGCGCGGATTATGACATTACCGCCAGAAAAAATGCTGAAGATGAACTGCTGGAAAAAACCAGAGAAATAGACCAGTATTTTAATTGCAGCCTGGATCTTCTATGCATCTTTGACCGGGACGGCATTTTCCGCCGCCTGAATCCTGAATGGGAAAGAGTCTCCGGTTATTCGCTGAAAGAGCTTGAAGGCAGAAATTTTCTGGAATTCATTCATCCGGATGACCAGGACTCCACCAGAAGAATCTTTGAAACGATATCTGACCAGAAGCCGCTGTCAAACTTCGAAAACCGTTATATTGCCAGGGATGGAACTTGTCACTGGCTCGAGTGGCGGGCCTACCCTGCCGGAAACTTGATATATGCCGCTGCTCACGATATTACTTCCCGCAAGCGCACGGAGCAGATACTGAAACAACGGGAGACGGAATTTCGTTCACTGGTTGAAAATATCCCTGATATCGTTGCCCGGTTTGACCGTAAATTAAACATGGTTTATGTATCTCCCAATGCATTCAAAATTGCCGGCAAAGAACCGGTGGATATTGTCGGACAGAACTTCATGGCCCTCGGATTTCAGGAGGATGCCGCGGATTTTCGCAACAAAGCTCTATCCGGCGTGTTCCATGACAAGCAGCCGTTCGAATCAGAGATTGGAATTGCCGGCAATAATGGTCGGATACTGTTCAACTTGCGAATGGTTCCGGAATTTGATGCCGGGGGCAATGTACAGTCTGTTCTCTGTATTTTCCGGGACGTCACAGAACAGAAACGTATCGCACATGCATTGGAACAGCGCGAGCATGAACTGCGTACTGTAATCAAAAATATCCCTGACATCGTGATGCGGATCAACCGCGGCCTCAGGGTGGTTTTCATCTCTCCCAATGTGTCTAAACTGGCCGGAGTTCCGCCTTCCAGAATCATCGGGAGAACAGCCCGTGAGCTTGGTTATTCAGAGGATGATTGCAAGTTCTATAACAATACGGTTCAGATGGTATTTGATGAAAAGAAACCGCACGAAATTGAATTTCATGACAACCTCGTCAATAAAACATATAACTGGCGGATGGTTCCGGAATTCGATGCCAATGGCGAGGTGCAGTCGGTGCTTAACACGCTGCATGACATTACACGACAACGGCAGCTTGAAGCTGATTATAAAAATCTTTTCGAGCAAATGCTTGACAGTTTTGCCTATCACGAAATCATTCTGGACGACGCCGGCAAGCCGGTTGACTACCGCTTCCTTTCAATCAATCCGGCATTTGAACAAATGACCGGGCTGAAAGCAGAAAACATCATCGGGAAAAGGGTGCTTGAATTGATGCCCAATACAGAGAAATGCTGGATTGAGCGTTATGGCGAGGTTGCGCTATCCGGGAAATCCGCATCTTTCCGCGAATACAGCAAGGAACTGAAAAAGTATTTTGACGTGGTGGCATTCTGTCCGCAGAAAAATAAATTCGTCTCCATGTTCAGGGATGTCACCGAGAAAGTAAAGTCTGAAAAGGAACTCATTGAAATACAGGAAAAACTGAAAAAACTGAATGAAGAGTTGCTCGAAAAGAATAAAGAACTAAGTCAGAATCTCGCTATTTCCAGCCAACTGGCAATAGAGGCGAAAAAGGGAAGCCGCGCCAAGAGCGAATTTCTGGCGAATATGAGCCATGAAATCCGTACTCCGCTGAATGGCGTAATCGGCATGACCGGCCTGCTGCTGGAAACCCGCCTTGACGAAGAACAGCGCAGATACGCGGAAGTTGTCCGCAAGAGCGGAGAATCGCTGCTGACGATCATCAATGATATCCTGGATTTCTCAAAAATTGAGGCTCAGAAACTCACGTTGGAATATGTTGATTTCAATATCTGCGCAAGCATTGAAGAAACGGCGGACATGCTGACGGTTCAAGCCAATGAAAAAGGACTGGAATTGTGCTGTCTGGTTGACCCGAAAATTCCCGCGCTGGTGCGCGGCGACCCGGCGCGGGTACGCCAGATTATCACTAATCTTCTGGGCAATGCCGTCAAATTTACCAGTAAAGGCGAAGTGGCGGTACGGGCAACTGTCGAAAGCCGGGATGAGAAACATATTAAACTCAAGTTCGTAATCAGTGATACCGGTATCGGGATTCCGAAAGACCGCACCAACGTTCTGTTTGAATCGTTCTCGCAAGTGGACAATTCCACTTCCCGTAAATACGGCGGCACCGGCCTTGGACTGGCTATATCCAAACGACTGGCGGAACTGATGGGCGGAGAAATCGGATTCTCCAGCGAGGAAGGGAAAGGTTCAGATTTCTGGTTCACCGTAGTGCTGGAAAAGGCTGCGGAAGATCATAACCGTCCGGAACTTCCTGATTACGGCGGCTTAAGAGTACTGGTCGTTGACGACAATCAAACCGCCGCCTCGTTCACTTCAACCATACTGAAAGCGTGGAAGTGCCGGGTTGACACCGCCGGTACCGCGGATGCCGCCATTACGCTACTGCTAGAGGCTGCCAGATCAGGCGATCCGTTCAAGACTGCGCTGATTGACTATTCCATGCCGGATGGCAGCGGACTGGAAATCGGACGGAGAATCGCAAATCATCCGGAACTTTATGGCATCAAAACAATTATTATGACTTTCTTTTCCAGCGCCAATATTGGACAGAGTCAATTGAAGCAGTGTAATTTTGTCGGCGTCATTTCCAAGCCGATCCGTCAGTTGCAGCTTCGCGAAGCCATTGGAACGGCGGTTGGCAATAAAGGACTTGCGGAAAAACCTGCGACGAATATTCAGGCTGCGCCGCCGGTGCAGCACAAACGCAGGAACCGTATTCTCGTTGCTGAAGACAGTCCGGTTAATCAGGCGCTGGTCATGGTTATTTTGAAAAAGAACGGTTATGCGGCGGATGCTGTGGCCAATGGCCTTGAAGCTGTTACCGCACTGCGCAGTATTGATTACAGCCTCGTGCTTATGGACTGCCAGATGCCGGAGATGGACGGATTTGACGCCACGCTGAACATCCGCAATAAAGAATCCGGAATCATTAATAATAATGTTCCGATTATCGCCGTCACCGCATATGCCACTAAAGAAGACCGGGATAAATGTTTTACCGTGGGCATGAATGATTTTATCGCCAAGCCGGTAAAAGCCCCGGAACTGGTCGCCGCCATTGAAAAATGGCTTGCAAAAACCCAAACGGAGAAAGACCAAACCTGAACTGATAACAGATTGCCGTGTTGACGCGTTTGTTCCGAAAGCTAAGATCAATACCGTATTGGACAACACGCGATCAACCTAAACAGTTGGAATTTTTATTTTTGGGCTTTGCGCTTTTCCCGATAGGCTTTTTGATATGCTTTATTAGCTATCTTATATTCTGGAGTTTCCCTGTAAGCTTTCTGGTACGCCTTGTCTTCATGGTTTTGCCTGTAAGTCTTCTGATATGCTTTACTTTCAGGAGTTTCTCTATAAGCTTTTCGTACTGCCTTGCTTTTAGCGGTTTGACTATAATCTCTTTTTTGTTTCCGGTCCAGTTCCTTAGCGCATTCTTCTGAACATGTCTTTGATTTTCCGAGTGCATTAAACGGCTTTTTACATATTGCACAATCTTTAATCATCTTTCAGCCTCGCTTTATTTATTCTTTTATAAAGTAGTTTGCGCCGACTGTTATTTCAAACCATTGTTTGGAGCAGAGCAAAAAAAGAGGAGACCGGTTTGCCGGCCTCCTCTTTTCGAAATTAATCTAACTGTCGGGCTAATCTATCACAACAATCCCGTATTCTTTGAATCCCTTAATGGAAAAAGAGACTTCGCCGCCGCACGCCTTATTCTCCAGCTTCTCTCCCTGACGTTCCTCGGCGAAGAATGTCGCGGCCTTCATGTCGCCCAGGTTGCCGATCCGCAGTTCGATGTCGCGAGGGAGGATGTACTCAACCGGACGCGATGCACCGCCTTCCAGGGTGCTTATCAGGTGTATCAGACGCCGTCCGTTTTTTTCCTGTCGGCGCACCACCACTTCCACGCTTTGCGGAAGCCCTTTGAAACAGAGGCCGGTCGGATTGAATTTAGCGACAAGTCCCGCCAGAAGCGCCATGTATTCCGGGAAGCGGAATTTCCAATAGAGTCCGCCAAAAGTTCCCGAAAAATACGCCGTCCTGCCCTTGCCGTAACTATTCAGTACGAGCGCCGGACTTGAGGAGACAGGAGGCAGTTCGGAATAGGGGCTCTTCATTTTCTCATGGAAGTAAGCGGCACATTCACCGCCGCGGTTTTCAATGCCCAGGTTGCGCATGGTGGCCGGGATGAGCGTCTGGGACAGATTTGCGAACGCCGGGTCCGTCACGCTGATATTGTCGATAGCCCCCATCTCATTAGGCTTATTGAGCGATGTCACCCCGAACAGTTCGCCAAGCTGAAGGTCACTTGTCTTGCGCCCGACCTCATCGTAATGCGATGTCTCGTAAGTAGCGATGATCGTACCGCCGCCGCGGACATATTCCTTGATATTTTCAGACTGACGGGCGGAGAGACAGGCGCAGTTCGGAAGAATTACGGTCTTATATTTGAAAAACTCCTTGTCTTCCAGTGAATAATCATCGAGGATGTCGAACGGAATGTGGGACTGCATCAGCGCCATCACCATTCCTTTGTACTCGGTGTCACCCAGATCCGCGGGACTTGCGTAGAAGTCCGCAGTCCGCTCAGATACAAGCAATGCCACTTCCGCCATGGATTTTGCACCCTCGAAGAGTTTGGTATTCTCATGCAGAAATTTATTTATCTCCCCAACCGCCAGAGCGCCGGGCTTGCCGATGTCGCCGGAGAAAATCATGTATTCCGGGTTGGCGCCGTTCGCCACAGTCTGGGCGAAAATCAGCTTTGTCTCCGCCGGCGGCAGCAGATATCTCGACCAGTTCAGATGGCGGCCGGATATGAAGATGAATGTCGCTTTCTCGCCAGCCTGGGCTTCGAGTTGTTTGGAGGAAATTCCAGGACGCAGATAGCCATATGATGAGGTTAGCTCCAGCGGTATGCAACCGCCTTCCGAGCCGAGAATGTCCACATATTTGGTCAACTCGCGGTTTGTCGGCACATTTCTGCGGAGATCGAGATTGTGGTAAAACCCGCCTTGGGCGTTGCTGAAAAGCATTACTTTCCGGCTCGACTTCCTCAAACCATTTTTCAAATGACTAATGAAGTCGAAAATCGACTGCGAACGGAAAGCCTGGAACTTCTTCCAATCAGCATCCTCCGCCGAATGCGGCAGACGGGAGCCAAACTTTTTTTCACAATGTTCGCAATAACAACCTTCCCAACTGAAGATGGGGCCGTCGAGGAAAATGGCGTAAATGTCATATTTGGCCAAGTCTTCCGCGATTTGCGCGGCATAATCGCGCCATGGACTGTTGACGCAGAAGAATGCCCCTTCGTGATAACCGCCGGTTTCGATGGCGTTCTTGTTCTTGTTATACTGTATCCAGTCCGGATGCGCCTTTGCCAAGGATTCCGCAGCCCAGTGGACGTTAAAATAGGTCAGAAGCTTTATTCCCTCTTTCGCCGCTGCGGCAGAATATTCCGTCAGCACGTCGCGGGGAACTGCCTTGGCGACGCTGGTCTTGAAATAGTATATACCGGTATCCCCCTTGCCGATGTTGGTCTGCGTGAGGTCAACCTGGTCGGCGTTGAAGTGGTACCTCTTCAGGAGTTCTATCCGCTTTTGTACGTCGAACTCTTCCGTCTCCTCCAAAGAGGTGGGGAAAAGCTTGGATACCAGTAACAATTCGTTAGTCATCATTATCTTCCTTGTTTTATTTATCAATTACTTCGCATGGTCAGTAACTGTTTCTTCCGGATAATAATATTTTTCAATAAAGTAAATAATTGCCTATTGGCAAACTATTATACATTATACAGACGCTTTTGTCAATATATATATTTACTATTTAGTAATAAATATAGATAAGCGGCCGGACATTAAAAGTCAGCATGGCTCCCGGGGAGGATGGTTCACGTCTGCTATGGATTCAGCGTTTGGCTTCTGCAAGTTTTTTGATAAAATCTACGATGTCGTCAGGAGTCATCACATGCTTTGCGGCTTTCAGTTTAAGTGCCTCTTCCGGCATGCCGTAAACAACCGAGCTTTCGCGGTCCTGAACCACAGTTTCAGCGCCGGAATTGCACAAATGCAATAACCCCTGAGCGCCATCCCGGCCCATGCCGGACATTAACACGGCGAGAGCTTTTGCCCCGTAAAATTCATTCATCGAATCGAAAAAGACATCGACTGACGGCGAAGGCATATTAATTTTAGTTTCAGGGACAATGGAAAAAGTTTTTGAAGTTTTTAATGAAGCGATACTTCCGCCGGGAGCAACATAGACCGTGCCCGGCTTCAGCGTATCGCCATCAGCCATGCTGACCACGGGCAGTAAACTGACTTTGCCGAGCCATCCGATCAGAGAGTCAGAGAATCCTTTAGGAATATGCTGGATAATGCATATCGGGAACGGCAGACTCGACGGCAGCATTTTCAACATGCCAGCCAGAATCGGCGGACCGCCGGTGGAAATTCCGATTGCCGCAATTTCGCAGTTAACAACAGCGGAGGTCTCCGGCGCAACAAGCGCGGATTTCTTATATTTTTGTAAATCATGACGTTTGAATACCTTAACCTTTGCCATATTCCGGACAAGATTAACAAGATTTTCCACGTTACGATTATAACTGCTGTCCATTATCATTCCCGGCTTTTCAACTATGGCCACGGCGCCTGCCTGCATGGCGTTAAAATCATTTTCATGATTCCGGTTCAAGGCGGACACCATGACTATCGGAACCGGAAGTATCTGCAGAATTGCATCAGTGGCTTCGTAGCCGTTCATGTCCGGCATATTGACATCCATGGTAATCAGGTCCGGGCGCAATTCCGCCGCCATTTTTATTGCGGCGCGTCCATTGTGCGCAATCCCGGCGATGGTCATATCCGGAACTTGGGAAAAGATATTCTTAAGGATTTCGCAATAGGTTGCGGAATCGTCAACAATCAATAAACGAATCATAATTACAGCAGCCTTTCGATGGTTTCAAGCAGATGATTCTGGCTGAAATCGCTTTTAGTTATGTACGCATCGGCGCCGCAGGCAATGCCGTGTTCACGGTCTTCCCGGCGGACCAGCGAGGTGACCAGCACTACCGGCAAATCGGCAAAACGCTGATCCGCGCGAATTTTTTTGGTCAAGACAAAACCGTCCATGCGCGGCATTTCAATATCGGAAACCAGCAAGTCGATCCTGGTTTCTTCCAGCAGTTTCCATGCCGCCATTCCGTCAAATGCGGTAATCACCTGATAGTCGGCAGCTTCCAGAATATTGGTTAAAAGCGTTCTGGAAGTAATGGAATCTTCGGCAATCATAATAACCGGTTGTTTCCGGCCTTTGTCCGCCTCAACGATTTCCAGCCGCCCATGCCGGCCGCTGAGTCCGGATTGGAACAGGTCTCTGGAGTTAAGCACCGGAACCACTGCGCCGCTGCCGGTTATCACCACACCGGCAATATTACGCACGCACTGGAGAATACAGCCCAACGGTTTGACGATCATTTCGATTTCTTGAATCACCGCTTCCACAATCAACGCGGCTTTTATTCCGGAAACCGACATCACCAGCACCGGAAAGACATCCTGCATTTTGTCGGCCTGCAATTCCAGAATTCCCGCCAGATCAAATGCCGGGACGGTATCGCCATGCACGGTGATAGATGGAACGCCTTTTATCGAACTGATATTTTCGCGTTTCAGCAAGGCTGCATAAAGCAGCCCGTTAGTCGGCAGCGCAAACATTCTGCCTCCGGCTTTCAACAGGATTCCGCGTTGCGCGGAGAGGACGGCGGGCAGCAAAATAATAAATGCGCAACCTTGACCCGGCCGATTGTCAATACGAATCGCTCCACCGACATTTTCAACTTTTTCCCGGACTATCGCCATGCCCAGTCCTCTGCCCGAAAGCGACGTTATCATTTTACTGGTGGAAAAGCCGGAATGAAAAATGTAATTGAGGACTTTCTCTTCAGGCAGGGCATTGGCGATGCCTGGCGGAAGATTGAATTTTTCGGATATTTTCCGGCGGAGCATATCCAAGTCCAGACCGCCGCCGTCATCAGAAACAATAATTTCTATTTTCTTGTCAGGAGTGATACTGACTGATAAATTGATTTTGCCCATTGGTGTTTTCCCGGCGGCGATTCTCTTTCCCTCCGGTTCGATGCCGTGATCGGCAGCATTGCGCAAAAGGTGGATCAGCGGATCACGCAACTCATCAAGTATCCGGCGGTCAATTTCGATCTCCCCGCCATTCATTACAAACTCGAAATCCCGTCCCGTCTCCCGGATAATTTCCCGCATCATTCTGGGGAAACTGCCGGACAGAGACGAAAACGGCATCAATGCGATAGCTTTCAATTCTTCGCGGAATTCATCAATCATTTTAGAACAGGAACGAACATCGTTTACGCCGTTGCGGCTTAACATGGAAAGCTGGTGTGAAAAATGCTCAAGCCGTCCGCCGAGATTTTCCAGATTGCGCTCCAGCAACTCCAGCGACAACTGGAAATTATCTTTGCTTGAATTAGAGGAGTCTTCCTGTTCCAATGCTTTGATCTCTCTGTTCACTCTGAACAAAATGTTTTTGAGCGACCGCTGCAGTTTATCCATTCCTTGCATATCGACGGCAAGTTCATTCAACTGATTGAGACGTTCGCTGAATATCATCTTCAAGGCAATAAGTTCATCTGATTCCTGCAGCAGACTATCGATTTTCTCTTTGTTTACCCGCACTGAACTGCCGGCATACCGGGTATGATCCGCAATCGCGCCATTGTTGTCTGCCTCGGCTGGTTCTTCATCCTTTGCATTCGCGGCGATTTTCGGTACAGCAGATGATTCTGCTTTTTTGGCCGAAACCCAATCTGCCGTCTTATGTGCAGTGACTGCCCGTTCTTCTCCATGCATGAAACTATCCATGTTCCGGCATAAACTTTGCAACTCAGTCATATTTTCCGGATTCTCCGGAGTTCCCATATAACGTTCGACCGCGCCGATGCCCCGCAGCAGAAGAGTCGCTATATTTGAATTATATTTGAGGGTTTCTTTTTTTAGCGAGGAGAATACGGCTTCGGCGGACTGAAAAAACATTTCCAGCGGCGGCATTCCGACTGCGCGGGCTGCGCCTTTGAGACTGTGCACTTCACGAAAAACAGTCTCAATCGCATGTTTAAACTCCGTTGCAGAGGTATCTTTTCCCAGTACGACCAACTGGTTTTCGATAGACAGCAGTCTTTCGCTTGCCTCTTCCCGGAAAGCGGCTTGCAGCCGTTTAAGCAGTTCCTGTTCATCCATAGTCGGAATAGTTCCAGTTCTGATTTAGTTGGTTTTGAACTGTTCTGTCAGTGATTTCAGTTTCGCTGCCAGCTCTTTCATGCTGACGGATGCGTATTCCAGTTGCTGTACGCCTTTCAGGCTTTGATCGGCCGCAGTGCGGATACTGTCCAAAGCAATGGACAGTTGATCAATGCCGATAATCTGCTGCCTTCCGGAAGCGGAAATCTGCGAGGTGGCGTCGGCTGATTCGGAAATACTTTCCGCCAGAGTGTTGATCGCCTCGCCCGCTGATTCAGACAGATGAACTCCTGACTCAACCGCTTTGCTCCCGCGTTCAGTAGCCATCACCGCGCTGCTGGTGGCCTGCTGAATTTCGTTAAGGATGCCGGACACCTGTCTGGTGGAGGCTTTGGATTGTTCCGCCAGCGACTTGATTTCCTGGGCGACAACCGCGAACCCTTTGCCGAACTCTCCGGCTTTAGCCGCTTCAATTGCGGCATTTACCGCCAGCAGATTTGATTGTTCCGCCAGGTCATTAACGGTAAGGATGATTTCGCCGATGCTCTGGGTCTGTCCGCTGAGCTTGACGATATTTTCCGCCAGGGCCATCATCTCTTCCTTGATATGGTTCATGCCGTTGATCGCTTCATGGGTGGCTTTGTTGCCATTCTCGGAAATCGAGCTGACACGGTTGGCTGCTTCGGAAACATGTGCCGCTTTATCCGCGGCGACGTGAGTCGTCTGTTTGACTTCTTCCATCGTGGTGGAAATTTCGGTGATGGCGGTGGCGGTCTCAGTGGAATTGGCGGCCAGTTCGGATACTGCCGCGGAAATCTCAACTATCGCCGTAGCCAGTTCGGCGGCGCCTTCCTGAATTTTTGTTGTCTGTTCGCGAAGCGAAAAAAGCATCCGGTTGAAAGATTTTATCAAGGTGCCGATTTCATCATCGCGCTTAATGTTTTCTATTTCGACAGTAAGGTCGCCATTGGCCAGTTTGACCACTTTGTCGGTAAGCGAACCTAACGGTTTTGACACTGATCTGGCAATCAGATATCCAATAAAACAGGCGATCAGGCCAAGCGTCAGGCTGGCAATGGTTATGTTGGTAATAATTGCATATATCGGAGCTTCGATTTCACTGGTTTCCACTTCCGCAACGATTGCCCAGTTAAGGTCACTGCTGATTTTCTTCAAATCCATTTTACCATAGGAAACGAGCGCGTCGGCGTCATGAGAATTAATCATGAAGCCAGTCTGCCCGGCTTCCGCCTTGAACGCATCATTCCGTATTTTGTCGTTGAGTTTGATTTTCATGATGCTGGGAATGCCTGCGTTCAAGCGCTTACGGCAACTGGTGCGCATAAAACCATCTTCCCCGACAATTATGGATTCCCCGGTTTTACCCAGTCCGGTTGAATCAAGCATGATGGAATCCAAGTGGGAAATATTAACCAACAGCAATAAAGCTCCTACAGTCTTGCCGTTATTTACAATCGGAGCGCCGACAAACATCGCCGGTCCGTTTACCGGCGAATATTCGATGTAATCAAGAAATTTAGGCTTGCCGGTTATGACAATTTTCTTGCAGAGTTCTTCAAGTTTGGAATTGGGAAACGCTTTAACGACTTCGTCCTTGTTAATCCCGGAGGTATAAACCGGGGCGTTTTTTTCATCTGAATAAATGATAATGCCGGAATGCTCACCTTTTGAACTAATCGGTTTCAACGACGCGTCAGTTTGTGCCGGGTCGAAATTCGGCTCGGTGAGCAGCCCGATGACTCTTCTCAGAGAAGTTGCAAGCTCAGCGTCACCCAAAGCTTGCTCCAGATGATCCATTACGGCCCTTGCCTTGTTAATCCGCAGGCCGTCAAGGCCGGCCGCGAGTTGTTTCTGCAGCGCGTCCTGAGCCATCAATATTCCCAGGAACGTAATCGTTGCCAGCGGAATCAGCGTTAAAGCCATTACTAATAATACCAGTTTGCGATTGATACTGTTGGTTATGAATCTGAACATCGTACCATCTCCTTTAGGTTATATTTTTAAAGATGTTTGCTTTACGTGAAATTTGTCAAATAAAATTTATCTGTTTCTCACTATATAAAGCTATA
>TBL_comb47_HYPODRAFT_10002566_pt1 | contig 22299 bp, 18 predicted proteins | sample TroBogypolimnion_40_FD_10682 | JGI IMG/M metagenome (IMG submission 10682)
CCTGTTGGACCTGTTACTCCTAAACCTTCGGGACCAGTAGGTCCAGTTGAGCCAGCTGGAGTAAATGTTGTTTGCATATAACTATATCCGCCGCCACCTAAAAATTCATAATCAATAAGTAAATCGGCACCACCAATTATTGAATTAACGTATATTTCTAATATTATTCTATCACCATTAGCATAAACAAATGATGTTGATTCCCCAATTCCAATAATAGGATACAAAATAGTTGAATTAGACCAAAATATTGTAACAGGAGAGCTTTGTTGTACAATATATGTTGTTGTTGATGTATTTATATTAAAAACTAGTAATTTATAATAAACAACATATTCAGTTCCATCATTAACACTAATATTTGAATATAAATTAACTGTATATAACCCTGATGGAATAATTGGTGTTCCGAGTAATTGGAGAGTAGAATCTGATCTAAATGATTGAATTAGTCCTGTTAAAGTATAATTTATAGTTTCTCCACCACCTGTATATATAATTGGTGTTAATGTTGGAGTATCACCACCATCAGGAACTGATCCATGATAATTTAAATATATAGTTACCCCACCATTTGTTCCTTGTGCTCCTTGTGCTCCTTGTGCTCCTGTTGGCCCTCTACAACCAGCACCTGTAGCACCTTTAAGTCCTGTTGGACCAGTGGCACCAGATTGTCCATAAGGCCCAATTGGACCGCCTGCTCCTTGGGGTCCTGCGGGGCCTTGAGGTCCTAATCCCCTTAAATCACAGCATTTTTTTGAACCTAAATATTGAGTATAACTTGACATAATATATAATATAATATATAATATAATAATATATAATATAATAATATATGATTTTTATTAATTATATCTAATTAAAATTACATTATTATTTTCAATAATTTATCTTTATCTACATTATCATAATTAAATAAATATTCATTACACCATTCTGTATTTTTATTTGTTGGAGAGACGAATAAGTTTTGTTTTTTACAATCTTTTCCTACAAATCCTTTTTCTATAAGAATATGTTCTGGTATTACATAAAATTTATCATTTTTACAATTTAGCCAATATAAATCATTATCTCCTTCTTGATAATTTTGGTAAACACATTTACCATCAACTCTACATTTATATTTTTTTAAATTAAATGAAAACATATTAGGATTATTTGGTTTACAAATACTTCCAACTTTTTCTTGGACCTTTTTATTATTAATCATAAAATCATACACAAGTCCTTCAATACTATTATTTTTAAACTCTATAAAATCTATTTTTTGTTCTCTATAATTTCGATATATTTGTTCTTGTTTTTGATTGTCACTTATTGGTGTATTTAAAATTTCAAAGCAAAATTTATTAGTTGAATTATAATATTTTTGGATATTTTCAGATAAATTTGATTTAATTTCATATTTATTGTATTTTGATTTTTGTGCGATACCTATTGTTTGTTGGTCTACTACATCTTCATAAGGTATTAACCATAGTTTTTTATCTGTTTCACACATACATAATAATAAACAATTTTCATATTTAGAATTATTTAATCTAAAATAATACTGACTTCTTTCGGTTTTAATATTTGTTGTTTTTACTTGTATTCCTAACCATAAATCTTCTTCACTATTTATTAAAGGTTTAAGTACTATATCAGCTTTACAACCATCAAATGTTTTTTTAATAATAAAATATTCTTTTACTAAATCTATAAAATAATTAATACAATTAAATTCTTGTTCTAAAGCACTAATACCATTAGGTCCACTTCTAAGATTTGTTAAAAATATTCCAGTGTTAATATTAACACAAGAAGGACAATTTATTCCTTGGTTTAATGATGTGAAATTTTTTAAACGAACCATATTTTCATGTCCGCAAGAAGCAATATATTTGATTTTTTGTGAATTATTTATATAAAAATCATTAAATTCTTCTTTTGTATAACATAATTTACATTCTTTATCTTCAAAACTTTTACAAACACTTTCATATGTTAAAACACTTAACGCACAATTTTTACATTTTATTCCTACTCCTTTTACAAATTGTTTAAACATTGTAATATTTGTATGACCACAAGACGCTATATAATTTATTTTTTGTAGTTGATTTATATATTCATTATCCAATAAAATACAATTATTTTGAATAAATGTATTTTTAACTTGTTCGAAAGTATATTTAATAGGCATAGTTATATATACTCTATTATATTTAAGTAGTTTTATAATCAATTTTAAATTATATAAACAATTTTAAATAATATTTTATATAATTTATTTTTTTTGTTACCATATATGGTAACAAATTAAGAAGAAGGAAGCGCTGCGAGACAGAGACGTATGGTACCAAGACTAGCTACGTCATATTTAACAACAAGTGGTAAATCATTCTCTAGATAAACTTCAATTTGAGAGCAAAGATTAGTACACTTAATAAAATACCCCAAGTTTTTTAAAGAGAATTCACCTTGAATAACCTTGGATGAATCCTGCTTTAAAACAAACCCCATTGAACCATCAGATTCAGCTCGGTGGATTTCAGCGGAAGCAAATTGTCCAGAACATTTAAAAATCAATTCATTTCCAACAGATTTAATTTCCAATTTATCTGAGATACAAGAGAGATCACGAATAATTTTTTGAAAATCAGCAGAAGGTAAATTAATAATAGAAGAAAACTTTACATCTGGATATTCAAGCTCTTCAGGCTCAGGCTCAATGAGTCGTAACTTCTGTGTTTTACATTGCTTAATCTCTCCATTCTCAAATTTTAATGCCAAATGAGAAACAATTCCATCGATATAATCGGCATTTTCAATATAAATAGTTAGTGTATCATCATTATCAATAGAGTTGATTAGCTTGAAAAGATGAAACATATTAACACCAATAATAATTTTTTCTTTTTTACATTCATAAAATTCAAAATTTTGAGCTGCTAAATAAAGATGAGCTAAAATAGTATGAGACTTATCCATATTAATAATTCGAATTCCATCAGGTTGAAAACTAATATTGGTTTCAAGAAGAATATCTTTTAAAGCAGTCATAAGAGTTCTAAATGGAGCAATTTGTACGGTTTTGATAGTTAGAACATTTCCATCAGTACAAGAATTATTTACATTTTTTTGAGATTTTTCGATTGAAATTGACATTATAATTTATTTTTCCTAATAATCTTTAAATACTTATGTATTTAAATATTTAAACGCGTATTAATAACTATTTATTATTTATATTATTTCTATTATATTTGGAAAAAAATCCTTTAAATTATTATGATTTATTTCTGGCAAAATATTACTATTTAATATAATACATTTTTTATGCATAGATAGTGCGAATGTTAATGGTGCTGAGAATCCACCAATAAATTTATTACAAGATTGTATTATAATAAAAAATTCGTCTAATGATTTAGGAGTATAATATTCAATATCCATTTTTGTCATATTATGAAAATAATTAAAATCATTAATATCAAAAGATACAAAAATATAATTTTCTAAATTTGTAATATTTTTAAAAAAATTATAATTTTCCGGAAAACGATAATTAGTTGTATTAATTATAATTTTATTTTCCCATTTATTATCATAATTAATTTCTTTAATCCATATTTTATTCCCCCAATTTATACCATATATTGATGAAAAAATTGTATGTAAATTTGTATTAAATATTAATGGTGAGTCTCTCCAACTACTTAAATTAATATCAATTCGTTCATTATTATATATTTTATAATCGAGTATATAATTTTGTCTAATAATTATTTGATATGTATCATTATAAGCTTTATCAACGCCAAATCTAAAATTATCTCCTATATTTGAAATATATAATATTCCTTTTTTACCAGTTTCATAAAATTTTTCATTAATTATAGATAATTGGTGTATAAAATCTCCTAATAATCCACCACTTATATATTTAATTGGTTCAAATTCATAAAATTGTTTATTTTCATATAAATTAGAATTATATATATCAATAAATACATAATTAATTTCATTCGCAATTTCATCATTATTTTTATAAAATACAATATTTGGATTAATAAATATTTTACTTATAATATCTTTAAATGGTGTAATAATTAAAATGGTATCATAATCAATACATAAATAATTAATTATTGCGATTTTTTCATAAATTATATCTATGTCGTTGATTTCTATTAAACATTTTTTTTCATTATAACTTTTTTGTTCTTTTAAAAAGGAATTTAAAAAAATATTAAAATATTTTTTAATCCTAAAACGTTTTTGATTATTTTCAAAAATTGTATTAGATATTGTTGAATAAAGTAATAAATTTTCATAACTTTTATCATTTATATTTAAATTTTTAATTTTATCAGTGTCATTCCAAATTAAATCATTTATATATAATAGTAATCTATAAAAAAAAACATATTTATCAGTAATTAATTTTTTATAATCAGATAGCTCATCAATCTCTTTATTTATTTCAAAAAGTTTATCTTCATTTTTAATATACTTTAATTTTAATTCTAAAATACTATACTTATCAATTATATCACCTATAGAAATATTTATTTTTGTTGATTGTTTTATATAAAAATCATTAACAGCAATTCTTTTAATTTTTGTATAACCAAATTTTTCTAAGTAAGTTTGAATAAATGGTTCGTTAAAATTATTTTCTATAACAAATAATTTAACATTATATTTATTTAAATCAATACCTTTTAATACATCTAATTCTGTATTTTCTGTATCAATTGAAATAAAATCTATATTTGTTGAAAAATTTATTTCTTCTAATAATGAATTTAAACTTCTACATTTTACTAAATATTTTGTAGTATTTGTAATTAAATGTGAATGAGAATTTATTAATCTAACATCTGGAATAAGTCCTGAAATAGCAGATTGGTTTTCATTTAAATGAAAAATTGTAAATTCAGCATCGTCTTTATCAATATCTGAAATACAACAATTAATACTATTTTTTCTAATTTTATGACATTTATCAAATGCTTCTTTATTTGGTTCTATACATAAACAATTCCATCCTTTTTGTTCAAAATAATATGAATTACTTCCTGATATTCCATCATAAGCTCCTACTTCAATACAAGTGCCAATTTTATTACTAAATAATGAATTAATAAACTCATCTTCGTTATGTTGTCCATAAAACATTATACTAAGTATAACTTAATTATTTTTAAATTATTAAATTAAAATATAATATTTCATTTATAGTTCATCTAAAATATCATTTGTATTCATTGTTTGTTTGAAACCAAGATTTTTTAGTTTTGTAGATTGTCCATTTATTTTTATTGGAGTATTATCTAATCCATTATTGAAATTTTCAATTATAGCAACTTGTAAGTTTGTTTGTGTATCATATAATATATTATTTTTCATTTCAATTGTAATTTGTTGTAATTCATATAATTTAAAAACTAAATCATAAATCTTTACAAACTCTTCTCCGCATATTATATAATTATCACTACACGGCTGCTCTATAATTGTACTAATTGCTTTTGCCGCATCTGATGCGTGTAGTAAATTTCTATATGAATCTAACGGTCCTAATAATAAAACTTCACGAGTTTCTTTCCATTTTTTTGCGTGCTTAGCAATTTTATTAAGTAAAAAATTATCACCTTTATGTTTAGATTCAATAGTAAATAAAACACCGTTTGAAAATGGCAAAGTATATGTTTTTCTATAAAAATCTACTATTGAATGACCCATTATTTTTGCTATAGAATATGGATGACAGTGAAACATATTATAGTCGTCTTCAGTAACAATATAATTTAAATGCCCCTTATAAATTTCACTGCTTGAAGCATTGAATAACTTGGCTCTTAAATTATTTCGATGAATAATATCACATAAATAAGAAGTTACCATTCCGTTTACATTTAATGACTCTATTGGATTATTAAAAGCTTGTTGAGAACTAGAAATTCCAGCTAAATGTACAACTATATCCGGTTTTATTATTAATAATGTTTCTTCTAGTTTAAAATTATTTGTCATATTAAAATAAAATTTTGTAATTTCCTTTGAAAAACTAGGGTTATTATGTCCGATACCATATAAATTATACTTTTTTTTAAATTCATTAATAACATATTTGCTAATCATTCCGTCACAACCTGTAATAAGTACCTTAGGTGTTAAACTATAAATTTCAAATTGTGGAAATGGAAATACCAATTGACCTCCATTTAATAGATATTCGTGCTCTCTTTCAATTATTTCATTTCTAAAATGCCACGGCAAAACAAGTAAAAAATCTGGCGGGTCCTTTCTCATATTTTCTTCACTAATTATTTCAATACCTGTTACAGTCATTTTACCAACCTTACTTAAATTTCTTTCAACCGCATATTTTATTTTATTCTCACCAATATTAGCGTATTGTAATAAACAATTTCCTTTAGTTGAAGCACCATAAATATACATTTTTTTACCATTTTTATTTGTAATATCTATAAATTCATTTAATTTACTAACTTCATTATCACAATTATTAATAAAGTTGCTATATGTATTTCTGTTTTTAATTCCATATTTTTCTTCTTTTTGTAAAATACTATTAACTAATTCAGTATTTTCTTTATAAATATTTGATGTTTTTTTAGCAAAATAAATTCTAAAGCTTCCTCCATTACATTCATTAAATTTTATATCAATAATATTTAAATCACAAAGGTCAGCTATATACTTAATAGGTGTTAGTCCATAATATTCTAAATGTTCGTGGCATATAGTATCAATACTATTTCTCTCTAGCATTGTAAATAAATAACTTTGTTCACAAGTCCATATACCATTATTATCTAAAAGACTACAAATATCTTTGACAAACTGTACTGGATTAGGTAAATCATAAAACATAGAAATAGATGAAATAACTTTACATTTAATATCTCCATATGTTTTTGTAATAGTATCATACGTAAAATAATCTGAAATCAGTTCAACATCTCCATAAAATTCTTTAAATTGTTTTCCTGTTGGGTCTATACCAATTCTTTTATAACTCTTATCATAATATTGTAAAAATGTAGAATCATTACTTCCAATATCTATAACAATATCTCCTTCATTTAAATTAATTATTGATAAAATTTCTTCATTATATAATTTTAAATGTTCTCTCATTGTATTACTAATACCAGAGCGATATCCATATTCGTGTTCATATAATTCAGATTGGCTTGTAGAATATCTCATTTGAATTAATCCACAATTTTCACATAAACATAATACAATTTTATTACTTGAAGTAGAAAAATCACCGTATTTTGGAAATCTAGATGTTATAATTTGTTCTTGTAAATCTATAATATCAATTAAATTTGAATTTTCACATATTCTACAATTTTTACAATATTTGCTTGTCATTTTAATACTTATTTAATTATATGTTTAAATATAAATATATATAAATATAAATATAAATATAAATATTTTAGTACATTTAAAAATCAATTTAAACATATTTTACTATTATACTTAGAATGACTACTGATATAAAGCAAAAATGTTTTGATTCTATTCAAGACTTATTTCAAAAATATGAAAATAATGAATATATGTTACAACGTATACATAGCCACGTTGTAAATTATTTACCAAGTGTGCTTGATAATGAATTAAAAAATCACGAAAAAAGGGTTATTCGCAATATGTATTTAAGAAACGAACAGCAAATTTTTATTCAAGTTTTTTTAAATAAAAATCAATATTATTATTTACCTAATAACAATTGTTTTTACGAATATAATGGGACAAATTATTGTATAATAAAAGATGATGATATTATTCATAAATTACTATCTAGTATTTCTAAGGAAAGAATATTATTAGAATGGAAACATAAAACTAAATTTAACATTTTAAAACAGATTAAAGAGAGAAGTCCTTTTACTTCTATTCCGGAAACAGATACAATTCAAAATGTATTAAATATTTTATATCCTTATATTTTTACTACTAAAAATCAAGCTAAATATTTTCTAACTATTATTGGAGATAATATTCTTAAAAAAAAACAAAATTTAATTTTTCTAGCAAATTCTAAAATAAAAAAAATGTTATCTGAAATTGAAACAATCTCATATTTTTCAATTGGATTTACAAATATTACTAATAATTTTATTATAAAGTATCACGAAAATCATTCTTATGATAATTGTAGATTAATTAAAGTCAATGAAAACTCATCTATTGATTTGTGGAAAGAGACATTAATAAAAAATGGGTTAGATTTAATTTGTGTGGCTACTCATTATTCTAATCGTTATGAAAATTCAGATAATTACTTGAATACTAAAGCTGATGAAGAATTAAAAAATTATTCATTTTATTTAAAAAATGTTAAAAACCAAGAAATTATATCTAATTTTTGTACTAAATGTTTTCAAACAACAAATAATGGTGCAGACATAAATAATAATGTTACTAAAATCGAATGGAAAAACGTTCATTTTATTTGGAAACAATTTATATCAAGTCTCTCTTTACCTAATATGATTTATTCAAATACATTAAAAAATTTGTTAAAGGAAACGTTTAGTTATGATGAATCATCTGATTCATTTATTAATATTACAAGTAAATATTTACCAATTGAAAGTGATTTTATTAAATTTTGGGAAAAAACAATTATAATAGATGAACCTAATATTGTGACTTATTTAATTATTTTTCAGGAGAATACAAATTTAGAACAAGAATTAGAAGTTGATGAATTATGTATGTTATTTAAAAATTGGGTAAAACAATATAGCGAAGAAACATTATTATCAAGTGGAAATATTAGTGAGGAAAATGTAGTCAAAATACTTAAACATTTTTTTCCAAATATTGAGATTATAGAAGATAAGTATGTTTTAAATATAACGTGTTCTATGTGGAATAAATCCAAAGATATTGTTAAATCGTTTGAATTTATTAAAAATGAACTTAAAAAAAATGATTTTGTTGCTCTTATATCATTTGATGATGCTTATAATTATTATGTTAAGTTTTGTAATTCTAAATCATACAAATTTATAATAAGTAAGAGATATTTTGAAAAATATTTATATAGTAAGATGAGCGGTCATATTGTATATGAAAATTTTATTGAAACAGACTGGCTAATAAATTCAACTTTCATAACTTCGTGAAAAAAGTAGAGAAAAATATATTTTGTAATGAATAACTAATTATAATTGAAAATACAAATGCTAAAGCTCCCCATAACCCAGCACCTGCGACCTTATAATATAAATCTAAATCATTTCCAAAAACCTTGAACTTATCTATTATAATATCTACTATATATCCTAATGGAAACGCAATACAAATAAATTTAATTAATTCATTATTATTATTTGGCACATAAAATCCTAAAATACTTTTAGATAGTAATATGTTTATTAATAATGCAACAATAATTGTTATACCAGCATAAAATGCGCTTTCGCCCATTGATTTATGTTTAAAGTAAGGTCTTAATGATAATATAATTTTCCAATTATTTTTTTGTGTTATTGAATTATTCGACAATAAGTTTAATACTATATCAGATAGTGCTGAAACAATAAAAATTATTATAATAAATATTATTACTCTCATATGTGTATACTTATAGATGACAAAAAAATTTAAAAAATATTTTTTGTCATTTTTATTTTATTCGAAATAAATTAAATACTTAATTTGCGTTACCTGCAGCAAATTGAACGGCATTACCAGATGTTCCTACGCCTGCGCCATCATACTCTGTTGGGCTTAAAGCAAAATTAATCCCTCCTCCTCTCTTTTTTCCATGACGACGAGAGCTTTTAGAATGGCGATGAGAGCTTTTAGAATGACGACGACTAGATTTACCATTTAACTTAACAGCACCAAATTTACCCTTTTTGGTACCATAACCAGCCTTAACTAAACGGTTTTCTCTTTTAGCACTGGCGTGTTTAGATCTAGAAACAATGCGACCATTTTTATTTTGTAAAATGTTAGCTTTTGTAAGACCTCCAGAAGTCTTATACGCTGTTCCGTGCCAAACTTGGGCGCGAGTACCAATTAACATATCAAAACTTTTACCACTTACAATATATTTACCATGTGCGCTTTTCGTGAATCGAGTCATTATAAAATTATTAGAGAAAATATTTTTTTGCTAAATAAAATATAAAACGCGGATTAATCTTGGTTTAAAATCTGTTTCTTAAAGGCGCTCCACTACCTCCGGGTTGTCCTTCAACACGACCTAAATAATTAAATACTGTTGGTTCTCCTAAATAATAGTTACCAAATTGTGTACTACCTCCTGTAGTACTATTTATAACTTGTGCTATTCTTTGAGCGTTTGATATATTATTCGATGTTGAGTTTGCTGTTTTTTTTATTATATCACTACTAATATAAGTACAAGGCTTTATATTTTGACTATTAACACCTGCGTATGTTATTAATTTTCCACATTTTAAATTATTGCCTGGTGTAAAATGTTTATATGAATACATATAAAAAGTATATGTTTTATTTTAGATTTTTATTTTTATTTTTATTTTTATTTTTATTTAAAATAAAAATTGAAATAATTTAAACACATTAGTTTAAATTATAATAATACAAATATGAACACCTCAAGTGCGACTACCTCAAGTGATTTAGAATTATCTAATAAATATCAACAGAAGACTGATAAGGGTCATATTCTGGATAATCCAGATACATATGTTGGCTCTATTGAAGAAATTGATGAAATCTTATGGATTCTTAGCGAAGATGGTGATAAGATTATCCAAAAAAATATTAAATATATTCCTGGTTTATTCAAATTGTTTGATGAAGGAATTGTAAATTGTAGGGACCATGTTATTCGTATGTTACAAGCAGTTGCGAATAATGTTGAAAATGCGTTACCTGTTACTAATATTGATATNTCTATTCAAGAAGATGGTACTATTATAATGTCTAATGATGGAAATGGAATTGATGTTGCTCAGCATCCTGAGTATAAAATATGGATTCCAGAATTAATTTTCGGACATCTTAGAACATCTACTAATTATGATAAAACTGAGAAAAAAATTGTTGGTGGAAAAAATGGTTTTGGATTTAAATTAGTCCTTATTTGGTCTACTCAAGGTTCAGTTGAAACAGTAGACCATATTAGAGGTCTCAAATATCGTCAAGAGTTTAATAATAATTTAGATGAAATTTGTAAACCATCTATTACAAAATGTAAGCTTAAACCATATACTAAAATTACATTCAAACCAGATTATGCTCGTCTTGGTATTAGTGGATTGACACCAGATATGATTTCATTACTAAAAAAGCGAGTATATGATGTTGCTGCGGTAACAGATAAAAGTTTAAAAGTAAAATATAATTCTAGTTTAATTCCTATTAAAAATTTTCAACAGTATATTGATTTATATATTGGGGATAAAGCAATTGCTCCAAGAGTATATGAAGATACTGGTCCCGAAGGAAGATGGGAATATGCGGTAGCATTATCACCTAATAGTGAGTTCATTCAAGTATCATTTGTTAATGGAATTCACACTTCTAAAGGTGGTAAACACGTAGAATATATATTAAATCAAATTACTAGAAAATTAGTTGACTTTATTGAAAAAAAGAAAAAAATAAAAGTCAATCCTAATAGCATTAAAGAACAACTTATTTTATTCTTAAGATGTGATGTTGAGAATCCTGCTTTTGATAGTCAAACGAAAGATTATATGAATACTCCTTCATCTAAGTTTGGTTCTAAATGTGATGTAACAGATAAATTTATTGAAAAAGTTGCGAAAATGGGAGTAATGGATGCTGCGTGTGCTATTACCGAAGTAAAAGAAAATAAAGTAGCAAAAAAAAGTGATGGTACAAAGACTAAAAGCATTAGAGGAATCCCAAAATTAACTGATGCGAATTGGGCAGGAACCGAAAAATCAAAAGAATGTATCATTATATTTTGTGAAGGGGATTCCGCGAAGGCAGGAATTATTTCTGGATTATCTTCTGAAGACCGCAACACTATTGGCGTATATCCATTAAAAGGAAAGTTACTAAATGTACGAGGTCAATCTGCTAAAAATATTACAGAAAATAAAGAAATTACTGAAATTAAAAAAATACTTGGATTAGAAATTGGAAAAGAATATAATGAAGAAAATGTAAATACATGTCTTCGTTATAGTAAAATAATGTTTATGACAGACCAGGATTCAGTTTCTGCGGATACTCCATTATTATTAAAAAATTCAAATAATTTATTAGAAATTAATACAATAGATAATATATCTACTAATTGGGAAACAAATATAAATGGAAAAGAAATATCTACGACGGATTTTAAAATTTGGACTGAAAGTGGGTGGACACAAATTAAAAATGTAATTAGGCATAAAGTAACAAAAAAAATGTATAGAGTATTAACACATACAGGTATAGTTGATGTAACTGAAGACCATTCATTAATAAACAATTTAAATGAAGAAATTTCTCCAAAAAATTTAAAAGTTAATGATACCTTATTACATAGTTTTCCAAATTTTCATAAAGAATATAATTTAAAAGATATTGAAGAAATTAATCAAATGTCAATTACTGAGATACAGCAAGTAGCAAAACACCTACATATTCAGTATTATACAATTAAAAAAAAAGAAATATTAATAAATGAAATAACTCAAAAAATGTCTATTCCATATGAACATATACAAGAGTTAGATTTCGGAATTACACCAGAAGAAGCATATTTAATGGGATTATTCTGGGCTGATGGAACATGTAATGTTTATATAACATCAAAAATGAGAAAACCTGTTGATAGACCGAGAGAATATTTATTCACAAGAACATCTTATAATTGGAGTATAACAAACACAAATTTAAGTTTCTTAGAAAAAGCAAAACAATGTCTTTCAGAACTATATCCTGAATATATAGTTAGTATAGTTCATTGTGATAAAACCCATAAAATTAAACATTCAATATCAGATATTTATAAATTAATTATTAATGGTGGTAAAAAAATGTTTCCAATAATACAGAAATATCGTGATTTGTTTTATGATAAAGAACAAAATAAAAAAATACCTCTCGAAATTTTGAACGCATCTATTATTATTAAAGAACAATTCTTTAAAGGTTATTATGATGGTGACGGATCTAAATCAATCGATCATGGAAAATCATTTGATGTTAATGGAAAAATAGGAGCACATGGATTATATTTATTATGTAAAACTATTGGATATAGTGTTTCAATTAATATAAAAGTTGGTAAACCCAAAGTGTATACATTAACTTTAACTAAAGGCAAACAGCAAGATAATCCAATTAGAGTTAAAAAAATAATAGATTTAGGAGAAACCGAACAATATGTATATGATTTAGAAACCGAAAATCATCATTTTCAAGCTGGAGTTGGAGAATTAATCGTTCATAACACAGATGGAACCCATATTAAAGGTCTTTGCGTAAACCTATTTCAGTCTGAATGGGCATCATTAATTCATATTCCTGGATTTATTGGATTTATGAATACACCTATTTTAAAAGCAACAAAGGGTAATAAAGAATTATCCTTTTATAGTGATGGGGAATATAATTCTTGGAAAGAAAAAATAGCAACAGAATATGATTCAAAATGGAAAATAAAATATTATAAAGGATTAGGAACTAGCACTGGTAAGGAGTTTCGCGAATATTTTGAACAAAAAAAAATTGTTGGATTTGAATACACAGGAGAAGAAAGTGATTCTGCTATTGATATGGTATTTAATAAAAAGCGCGCAGATGATAGAAAAGAATGGTTAAAATTATATGATAGAGAATCTTATATAGATACAACAAAACAATTAATATCATATGAAGAATTTATTCATAAAGAAATGATACATTTCTCAAAATATGATTGTGATAGAAGCATTCCTAATTTAATGGATGGATTAAAAACTAGTTTAAGAAAAATTTTATTTGCGGCTTTTAAAAAGAATTTAACTACTGAAATTAAAGTAGCACAATTTAGCGGTTATGTTTCAGAGCATTCGTGCTATCATCACGGTGAAGCTAGTTTGAATGGCGCAATTGTTGGAATGGCGCAAAATTTCATGGGTTCTAATAATATTAACTTGCTAATACCATCAGGACAATTTGGCAGCCGATTAAAAGGTGGTGATGATAGTGCGTCTGAAAGATATATATTTACTCAGTTAAATAAAATTACACGCGCGATATTTCCTCAAACGGACGATGCTATTTTAAAGTATTTAAATGATGATGGCACACCAGTCGAGCCAATATTTTATGCGCCAATTATTCCAATGATTCTTGTCAACGGTTCTAAAGGAATTGGTACTGGATTTAGCACTGATGTTATGAGCTATGATCCATTACAAGTTATTAATTATATTAAATCAAAATTAAATGCTGAAGAATACAATCTAGATTTTATTCCATATTATGAAGGCTTTCAAGGCACAATTGAAAAAATTAGTGAATCCAAATTTCTAATAAAAGGTAGATATGAAAAAGTTGGACCTGATAAAATTAGGATTACTGAATTACCTGTTGGGTTTTGGACAGAAAATTTCAAAGAACACTTAGAAGAACTTATTGAACCAGGAGTTGATAAAGCTGGTAAAAAAATTGTATCTATTGTAAAAGATTATGATGATATGTGTAAAGATACTACAGTTGATTTTACTGTTATGCTTCAAAAAGGCAAAATTGAAGAATTAGAAGCAAGTGCCGCGGATTATGGCTGTAATGGAATTGAAAAATTATTTAAACTTTATACTACAAATACCAATACAAATATGCATCTATTTGACGCAGAAGATAAGCTTAAAAAATACGAAAAGGTTTCAGAAATTATTGATGACTATTTTGAAACACGATTACAAATGTACCAAACTAGAAAAGATTATATGATTGATGCTTTGGAAAAAGAATTGGTTTTATTGGCAAACAAAGCAAAATATATTAAAGAAAATTTAGATAACACAATTGATTTGAGAAAAAAGAAAAAAGAACAAGTTATCCAAATGTTACAAGAAAAGGGATATGATATTATTGGAGATGATTTGGAATATAAATATTTGGTTAAAATGCCAATGGATTCAGTTACAGATGAAAATGTGGAAAAAATATTTAAAGAACACGGTGCTAAAGAAGTTGAATTAGAAACTATTAAATCTACAACTATCAATCAAATGTGGTCTTCTGAATTAGATAGTTTAAGAGAAGAATATATTATTTATAAAGAAGAAAGACAAAGACTTATGAGTGGAACAGAAACTAAAAAAAAGAAAGTAGTTTCAAAAGGAACTACAATCATTAAAAAATCGGTAAAATCAAAACAAATTATTATTGAGGATGATGCTGCTTAGTCATATTTAATAGCATCTAAATATAGTGCTAATAACATAGGAAATTGCCACGTAGTAAATACAGTATAATGGTCTTTATTCTTAAATACTAGTACATCAATAAAAAAATAAAAACTAATTAATAAAACTATAAAAAATAATACTTTAAATATTTTTTTAATTATATTTGACATTAATATAATTAAACTATATTTTATTTAGAACCACGGTTTTAAAACTAATTCTCTATCATTATTATTTGCCATAATTGGATGAGCTATTGGTACTACTAATGTGCTTGCATCATCAATATATTTCATATAACCTTGTGCCTCACTATAAACTTGTTGAATACAAAAATTCAAAACCATTTTATTTAGTTCTTCAATTTGATGTGATATATTATTTGGTTGATTAGAAGAATTCTGTAAAAAAATACTTCGCATTACAATTTTTAAAGAATCACAATCTTGCGGACCTATTATGTACTGCCCGTTTGATTTATGATATACTCCTGCTCTTATTCCATTTTGTAACATTTGAATATTTTCTAGAGAGAAATAAACATTTGATAATGAAGATTCATCCCAAAGTCCCTCAGTTGGATTCCTAAATGTAGTACACTGGTGTGCTGGTATTTTATCATACATTTCAAATAAGGTTGAAGTATTAGGCGTTTTTATATCTACTCTTCCATTTGATATTCCTCCATTTGATATTCCTCCATTTGATATTCCTCCATTTGATATTCCTCCATTTGATATTCCTCCATTTGATATTCCTCCATTTGAACTATTCATTTATATTACTTAAATAGAAAAATTATATATATTTATTTTATATACAAATGGAAGGATTTCAAAAAATTGTTTTGATTATTGCTATAATTGTTTTGATTATAACTTTAGTTATTATGGGACTTGCTTTAGGCACATCTAGTGGAGAAACCTGGCCGCCTCTAGTTCCTGATTGTCCAGATTGGTGGATAGCTGATGGTTCAGGAAATAATTCTAAGTGTATTAATATTAAAGATTTAGGAGTTTGTCCAGCACAATCTGGAGAAAAACATCAAAATATGAATTTTAATTCATCAGCATTTACAGGAACAAATGGAACATGCTCTAAATATAATTGGGCTAATAATTGTAAAGTATCGTGGGATGGTATCACATATGGCGTACCAAATCCTTGCTCTACTACTACATAAAAGTAATTATACTTATTTTATTATATTTACAATGTTATTAAATATAATAATATATTTTATTATATTTACAATGAAACAAATACAAAATCAATCAGAAGATATTTTTTATTATATTAATAAACTACCTATTGATTTAGTTAATGAAATAAAAAAATATATTCCTAATAAAAAATTAATTTTTATAGACCGCAAAAATTATATATATAAACATTATTTAATAAGATATTTAATACCAAAAATGAATTTTGAACTTTATATTAGAAATATTGTATATCGCGATTTCGATTTTGTTTTCGAACAAATTATCCAAGAAAATTGTTTAAAATGGCTTGATATTAAACAATATATTTATAAAGATATTGTTTACAAAAATTATATTTATTTTATTAAAGATTTTTGTATAAAAAATAATTCAGAAAAATGTAGACTTTTACTTAATTATTTTCTTGATAAATTTGGTTTATGTAAAAATCAACATAAAAAGAATATTGATAGACATATAAGATGGAAAATTTAAATTTTAATAAAATTTTAAATAGAGAAGAAAAAGCATTAAGTATTAAAGAAATATTAATTAATTTTGAACTAAATAAAAATAATCTTCTTTTTAAAAAAGGTATTTATGTTTATGGTGACCCAGGCTCAGGAAAAACTACATTTGTTACTAATATATTAAAAGAAATGGATTATGATATTATTAAATATGATGCTGGCGATATAAGAAATAAATCAATTATTGATAATATTACAAAGCATAATATGTCAGACAAAAATATTATGAGTTTATTTAATAATAAAATCAGACGAATCGCAATTATTATGGATGAAATTGATGGAATGAATAATGGAGATAAAGGTGGGATTAATTCTCTTATTAAACTTATTCGGCCAAAAAAAACAAAAAAACAAAAACTAGAAGAAGTTTCAATGAATCCTATTATTTGTATTGGAAATTATCATATTGATAAAAAAATCAAAGAGCTTATGAAAGTTTGTAATGTTATTGAACTTAAAACACCAAATATAAATCAAATTTCTGGAATAATTAAAACATTAATCCCTACAGTTGAAGATAATATTAAAACTAAAATTATTAACTACGTACAAGGAGATATTAGGAAATTAAATAATATTTATAATATTTATATTAATAAAAATGATATTTTTGAAAGTGATATTATTGATGATATTTTTCAATTAAAATCATATAATGATGATACTAAGAAAATTACTAATAAACTTATTAATAATAATTATAATATTGACGAACATCTTACAATTATGAATGAAACTGATAGAACAATTGTTGGTTTATTGTGGCACGAAAATATCATTGATGTACTTGGAAAATCAGATAAAAGTATTTCAATTCCATTTTATATTAAACAATTAGATAATATGTGTTTTTCTGATTATATTGACCGTATTACATTTCAAAAACAAATTTGGCAGTTTAATGAGATGAGTTCATTAATTAAAACATTTAAAAATAATAAATTATATCACGAATCTTTTAAGAAAAAACAAAAATATAATCCTACTGAGGTTAGATTTACCAAGGTTTTAACCAAATATTCTACTGAATACAATAATTCTTTATTTATTCAGAATTTATGTCAACAGCTTGGAATGGATAAAAAGGACCTATTTAGTTTTTTTCTTGAATTGAAAAATAAATATGACGATACACAGCTTTTATTATTGTTTGAAAATTATGAGATAACTAAATTAGATATTAATAGAATATATAGATATTTAGATAAATATACTAAAGAAAATGCTGCGGATGAAAATGAAATTGAAATTGATGATGATAGTAGTATATGTGATTAAATACATAAGTTAGTAAATATGAAGAAATAAGTAAATAACAATTATATTATTTACTTATTTGAAATTATTTTATATTTTATATTTTATATTTTATATTTTTAATATAGTCTTGTTTTTTTACTTAATTTGTTTAAAGTATCTAGCCTACTTTGCTTCTTTACTTCCCATCTTCTTTTAGCAGAATTATCTAAATCAACATATTGATGTCTTTCATATTGTTCAGGACAATCATAAAATAATGTAAGCGGACCTGATGGAATCTCTCCAGTAGCTACCATAGCTTTAAAAAATAAATCTTCATCCATTGTACCAACCTTATATTTATAATATTCTCCTGTTTCAGCATTCCTAATTGGAGATTCGTGAGAACCAGAACCATATACACCTATTTCCATCTTTTTATTTCTATTATTAACTATAATATTTCTCATAATCTTATGATATCCTCTATTTAAACTTTTAATTTTATGTAAAGCACTAGTTTGGTTATTATCATCATCAAAATCATTTGATTCTAAAGAATTATATCTATCATCATATTCCATTTTATTAATATTATAATAATGTGTATCTCTTTAAATAATTTTTTAAATATTTTATAAATATTTAAATAAATATTTAAATTAGCTTATTTATTCTTGATTTTTCTATTTGTTCTTTTATTATTTGACGCATTTTATCTTCCAAATATTTTATCTTATCTTTTAACAGCTTATTCTCCATTGTTACTTCTTGAATAATTATTGACATTTGGTCTATAATATTTTGATTTCCTTGTTGTCTGTACATTTGATTTACTTTACTTATTGTGTCTTGATATTCTAATTGTTTTCTTTGATGTTCTACAATCATTCCTTCTCTTTGTTGTTTTATCTCATCTAATTGCTTTAAAACATCTGGCTTATTTTCTGGTCTTCCTGGCTCATACATTTTTAATAAATTATCAATATCATTCATGAAGAAATTCTTTAAATCCTCTTCTTTTATAAAATCTTCCACTTTTTTATCTGAAATACTCATATATTGATTTGGATTTTCTAATAAATGCTTTTTATCAAATGAATTATGGTCGTGCGAAAATACTAATATTGATTTCATCGGGTCTAATTGGACGAAAGGGATTGTGTATTGTTTTAAAAAATGTCTTTCTTCAGCTACCGCAGCATTATCTTCAAATCTTGTTTCTTTTAATAATTCTTTTCTAAAGGCAAATGTAGCAGCAGTTGAATGATTTGGACCATATGGGCCAAATTTATACATTTTTTGGATATGTTTAAAATAAATATACATTTCACTTGAACCTGCACACATAGCATTTGGGTTTGTTCTTAGCATATCTACCGCGTGACTTACTCTATCAGTCGGATAATAATCATCGTCATCCATACTTATTATTATATCACCAGATGCCTTTTCGTGTGCGATATTACGTTTTTTACCAAGCGTTAATTTTTCATCATATCTGAAATATTTTACCTGAGGAATATGTGAAACTAAATCCTCTATTTTGTCTGTACCATCATCTATTATAATCCATTCCATCTTATCTTTTGGATATGTTTGATTTTCAAAACATTTAATTATATAAGGCAAAAATGGTCTTCTATTGAATGTTGGCGTACATATACTTACAAATGGCTTTTTACTAAGTTTTGTTTTTTTCATTATTCTTATTCTTATTTTAATTAACAAATAATATTTATATTATATTTTATAACTATTATTTTATATTTTATTACTATTATTTTAATTTAGTACCTATTTTTTTTATTTCACGAGTTAATCTTTTTCCACCTCCACTCCACGGCATCATAGATTTTAAAAAACTCTTTAGTTCAAAATCTTTTGGAACTTTACATGTTCTTTTTGCTTGGTCGTAACTAACAACATTTGACAAATTTTCTTCATTTATTGGATTAAAAATATCAATTGATAATATTCCAAAATATATTAGAACTACAGTTAATATTGATAATCCTCCAGCTAAACCACCTAAATTCGCAAAGGCACATAATACTACAAAAAATGTAATAACTGATGATACTGTTAATTTATTATATTTAAATACATCTTTAATTATCGATAAAACTGATACAACCTTATTATTCATTTCACCTTTACAACTAAATATTGAAAATATACAGATAAGTATTACTATTGGTGATATTAATGGAATAAATGGTATTACTAATAAACCTATCCAAAAAAGTATGGAAAATACAAATACTAAAAAACAACCCATTCCTAATTTGAATGGATCTATTGTATTTTGCCATTTTGGTTTTCCTGTATCACTTGTATTTGTATTTACTGAAAAAAACCAAGACATTTGATAAAACCATAAATATATTACATAGAAAAAATCTATAAACATTAAAATTGGCATACAAAACATCATTATTAATGTACCAAAAATAATTATTACAGATTCTGGAATTTGATTTAACATATTTAAAAATGAATTTAAAAATGAAAAATTAAAAACAAATAAACTCTCAATAATTGAAATTAAATAATTTGTTAAAGAAGATGAATTTGGTTTTTGCTTATAATCTCTTAAAATGTCTAAAATAGTATTTTTATTATTTATCGCATAAGGGAATGAGATTTTTTGTGATAATGCTGGGTCTGTAAACATTGTTTCAAAAATATTTATTTTAATTGGTTGTACGATCGGAATATTATTTTCATATGGCATGCATTTTTCATCAGTAGGTAAAATATTTGATTGAGCTATTTTACATCCATACAATAAACATCCACCATATGCGAAATTTAATATTAAAATCAATACAATTATTAATAATGTTATTAAAAATTTACCTATACTTGATGGTAAATTTTCATCAGTAACTGTTTCTTCTGCCTTTTTTTCATCAATAGCTGCGGTATCACTTGTAGATGACATTATACTTATATTAATAATATAAAATTATTTTTATCTTTTATTTATTATTCCAGATGATTTACTTTATAAGTTATTATAAATTTAAAATATTAGATAATATTATATGAATATTTTTAAAAATCAATATAGTATTATTTTAATTGCTTTAATTAGCTTTTTATTTTTAATAATTATTTTTAAATGGATTGATTATTTAGTTACAAATAATTATGTTAAATTAATTTTTTTTGAAGGGTTTGACACAAATACTCAAGCTATTCGTGATACTGGCACTCCAGATACTAGTCATAATGTTGATGTACCATTAACAACCACCACCAGCTGTAAAAATATGTGTGGACCCCCTAATCGTTGTTCTATTACCGGTCAGCAATGCATGTCTGATATAGATTGCCCTGGATGTGAACCACAAGTTCCTCCTCTTTCTTCAAGTAATGAAGTTAATATTATTGGCAATGATGATGCCGGAAAATTAAGTGCTGGAGTTACGCCTAATTATTCTCCTTTAACTACTGGATTTGGAACTCAATCTTTGATCTACACATCAGATAAATTTAGTAAACCTTCTATGCCTAATTTTGGTGTAAATACTTGGTCTGATAAATTTAATAAAGACCGCAAATTATTTGATGATAGATATAAACCATCTGGATTAAAAAATATGCCTTCTTATTCTGAACGATACTCACTTACTGGAGAATTTACTGATGAAGGACCTCTTCCATCTAACTCTTATTTGAAATAAATTATTATTGACAATTATTCTTGACAATTGTTACTTCCTTAGCTATTTTCTTTACTATTTTATCAGCTTTTTCTGCGTCATTATCTCCTGGTCCTCCCATCGCCTCTACTACAATATGATTATACTGATTGCTTTTTTTGGAATCACTATAAATACAATCTGGATACTTTTCTCTCCATTCAGGAATAAAACAAATATTCTTATGAGAAATGTACTTGATTGCTTT
>TBL_comb47_HYPODRAFT_10002567_pt1 | contig 22286 bp, 20 predicted proteins | sample TroBogypolimnion_40_FD_10682 | JGI IMG/M metagenome (IMG submission 10682)
CGATGACATAAATTCTTTTACCGCACCGCCCTGCGTCGCTCCGATTTCAAAGATTATCCGGCCTTCCGGCTTCATGAATGCCGGGGCGGTGATAACGGCGCGGCGGATGATTGCCAGGCCGTCGTCCTCCGCCTGCAATGCCAGTTCCGGCTCATAATCTCTGACTTCCGCGGACAATTGCTGGTATTCGGCCGGGCTGATATACGGCAGATTGGCGGTGATATAGTCGAAGCTGCGCCCGGCCAGCGCGGCAAACAGGTCGCTGCGAAGAAATTGAACATTGTCCAGTTTCCATTCCCACCGGTTTGCTTCGGCGATTTTCAGCGCCGGACGGCTGACGTCAACCCCGGTTACTTTCACATCGCGGCGCTCATAAGCAACGGCCAGGGCAATCGTGCCGCAACCGGATCCCAGGTCACATATTTCCGCACCCTGCGGCGCTTCCCGGCACACTTTTTCCACCAGCAGTTCGGTTTCGGGGCGGGGAATCAGGACACCGGGGGCGACATGAAACCACATATTCATAAAATACGCTTTGCCGAAGATGTATTGCAGCGGCTCATGCTTCAGACGGCGCTCGACGATTCTTTCAAGCAGTTCCGCTTTCTCGTCGGAAATGGTCTTTTCCATGTCGTCCGCCAGCTGTCCGCGGGAAAGTTTAAGTTCCTCCATGAGAATAAGTTCAGACTCATGGGCGGCGTTTTCAATGCCGACAGTCTCCAGCCGGAGTTTAATCACCTCGAGTAAAGTTCCGACTGTAACCATTATAGCCTCCCGGCGCCGTCAGCTTATCACTTCCGGACGTCCTGAATGATATCAATAAGTTCTTTCGGAGAAACTTCCTCCAGCGCTTTGCCTTTGGCGGACAGTTTTTCATTAACTTTTATGGCGGTTTCAGTCATGCGTTCGTGGGTCTCTTCGGAACCGCCCACCATTACAAAATTATCGCCTTTGGTGATACGGGCATGACCGTCTTTATTGTCCAGCCCGACTCCCATGAGCATTGCTTTCTGTTTTTTTGACCCGCCGCGGGGAAGAACCATTTTTAAAAGCTCCTTGTCTTTTACAATAATAATATTCCATCCTTAATATAATGCTGTAGCGGCATAAACTCAACCATGGGAAAACCGCAGAGAAAAACCATTTCTTGAAAAATTGCTTTTGAGGGTTAAATTGATACATAAATTAGTAATTATTTACGCTTTAAGGATGTGACATGTCTGACATTGACCAGCTCCGCAAAATAAAAACTGACTGCGCAAAAACGCTTTTGGGGCTGTACAAGAGGGCAAATGCCGGACACATAGGAGCTTCGCTTTCATGCCTGGACATACTTGTATGCCTGTTTTTTGACATAATGAAAGAGGAGGACAAGTTTATCCTGTCCAAAGGGCATGCAGCTGCCGCATTATATACGGTTTTAGCCAAATCCGGGCGTATCCCGGAGGCCGAGCTGGAGTCTTTTTACAAAGACGGCACGCTTCTCGGAGCGCATCCGCCTTGCAGCAGAATGCTTGAAGGCGTCACTTTCGGAACCGGAAGCCTCGGTCACGGGCTTTCACTTGCGGCCGGAATCGCGCTCTCGAACAGGTTCTCCGGGATAAAATTCAATGTTTACTGCGTACTTTCAGACGGCGACTGCAATGAGGGTTCTACCTGGGAAGCTGCTCTTTTCGCCGCACATCAGAAGCTTTCCAACCTGGTAGTCATTATTGACAACAACGGATTGCAGGGTTTTGGCAGAAGCAGGGATGTACTTTGTCTGGAGCCGTTCGCGGAAAAGTGGCGGGCTTTTAATTTTGAGGTCGTTGAAGCTTCCGGCGGTAATGATTTTAACAGCCTGCTCAATGCTTTTGAAAAAGTGGAAGGCTGCAATAGCGGCAAGCCGAAATGTATAATAGCAAAGACGGTCAAAGGCTGCGGAGTGTCCTTCATGGAAAATAAAATGGAATGGCATTACCTGCCCATGAGCGAAGACCAGTACAAAACGGCAATCTATGAATCAGGAGCTGAAAATGCGTAAGGAATTTTCCAAGTCCATAGAAAAAATAGCCGTGGCTGATTCAAAAGTGATTTTCATTACCGGGGACCTTGGATTTATGGCGCTGGAGAATATTCAGACCGCTCTGGGCGCGCGGTTCATTAACGCTGGCGTTTCCGAGCAGAACCTTGTATCGCTGGCGGCCGGTCTTGCCTCACAAGGCCATACTGTTCTTTGTTACAGCATAGCACCGTTCGCCGTATTTCGACCTGCCGAGCAAATCAGGATTGATGTATGCCTGCACAACATGAATGTCAAAATAATCGGCAACGGCGGCGGCTACGGCTACGGGATTATGGGGGCAACTCATCACGCGCTCGAGGACATTGCTGTTTTATCTTCATTCCAGAATATGAAATGCTATATTCCGTTCTGCAACGAGGACGTCGAAGGAATTGTAAATGTCATGATGCAAAGAAAAGGGCCTTCATATTTAAGAATGGGGTTCGGGGTTAAACCGGAGTCCCTCGCGTTGCCGGATTACTGCGGAGTAAGAAAGCTGGTCAGCGGCAGCAAAGTTACCGTTGCAGGCATGGGACCTGTTGTTTTGAATGTATTGAAGGCTGTTGAAATGGGTTTGGAGGCGGACAGTGTGGATCTGTTCGTTATTTCTGAACTGCCGCTGGTTGAATTACCGGAAAGTTTACTGGACAGCGTAAAAAAAACTGGAAAATTACTCGTCATTGAAGAGCATGTAAGCAGAGGCGGACTGGGAGAAAATCTGTCATTGCTTCTGCTTGAGAGCTCAGCCGGCTGCAAATTGATACACAGATCCGCCTGCGGTTATCCGGACGGCTTATACGGCAGCCAGTCATACCATCAGAAAAAGAGCGGCCTTGACCCGGAAGCAATACACAAAATAATTAAGGAATTGTCCAATGAATAACGATATTATATATTCCGACATCTGGACTCCGGAGACCATAGAGGATGTTAAAAAGCTGTCGGGCCCTATCTTGATCGTCGGAGCCTCCGGATTTATAGGCGCGAAACTATATTTCAGCCTGAACAAAATCAGGGATGACGTCTACGCATGTTCCAAGAATCCGTTGAACTGCTGGAGACTTATCAATGTGCATTCCCCGAAAATAATGAATGTTGACATAACGGATTTTGAGGCGCTGAAAAGCGCAATAAGCACCATAAGACCGATGACGGTGTTTAATCTGGCAGCCTATGGCGCGTATGCCAGACAGTCGGACACCGACAGGATACATCAGACCAATTATATCGGCACCTTGAACCTGCTGCGGGCGCTTTCGGACACGGGCTGCAGCGCCTTTGTGCAGGCTGGAACGTCCTCGGAATATGGATTGAATTCAAAGTTCACGGACGAAAATGGAGAACTGATTCCCAACAGCGATTATGCGGTGTCCAAGGCGGGGGCCGGATACATTGTAAAATATTACGGCAAAATCCTCAATTTCCCGTGTGTCAATCTGCGGCTGTATTCGATTTTCGGGCCATGGGAGGAAAAAGACCGGCTTATACCCACTCTGATCACCAGCGGACTGAAAGGGGTATATCCGAATTTTGTTGACAAATCCATCGCCAGAGATTTTGTATATATTGACGATTGCAACGCGGCTATAGTCAAGGCGGCGATCACAATATGCAAAACAAACCCCGGCATATCAATTAACATAGCGTCTGGGGTGAAAACAACCATGGAGGATGTCGCAAATACGGCCAGGAGGCTGTTCAATATCAGCGCGGAGCCGGAATTCGGTTCCATGGTGAACAGGAAATGGGATATCACTGAGTGGTACGGCAATCCGCAGCTGGCGGAGAAGCTTATGGGCTGGAAATGTAAAACTTCTTTTGAAGACGGCCTGAAAATTAATATTGAATGGGAAAAGAAAACGGCCGACATGTTCAAATATGTCTCCCCTCCCAGAAAAGCTAAAAAGATTTCCGCAGTCATCGCGTGTTATAAGGACAGCAGGTCGATTCCGGTGCTGCATGAAAGACTGACAAATGTATTCCGGCAGACGGGCAATGATTACGAGATAATATTTGTTAACGACGCCAGTCCTGATAATGATTATGAGGTGATTAAGAACTTGTGCGAGAAGGATGCACATGTGCTAGGCATATCCCACTCGCGTAACTTCGGTTCGCAGTCAGCGTTTATGAGCGGAATGGAAGTCGCCTCCGGCAATGCGGTGGTGTTAATGGACGGCGACGGACAGGATCCGCCGGAAATAATCGTGGATTTTGTTAAAAAATGGGAAGAGGGATATGAGATCGTCTACGGACAGCGGACTAAAAGAGATGCATCTTTTTATATGCAGTTCCTGTACAAGCTGTTTTACCGGATATTCAGAAAACTTTCAGATATAAATGTGCCTGTTGACGCCGGGGATTTCTCCCTGATGGACAGGAAGGTGGTTGACCACCTGCTTAAATTCACGGAGAAGGATATTTTCCTGAGAGGTCTTCGCGCGTGGGTGGGATTCAAACAGACAGGAGTGCCGTATACCAGGCCTGAACGACTTTTTGGTAAAAGTACAAATAATTTCTCAAAAAATATCTGGTGGGCGAAGAAAGGCATATTCTCTTTTTCCATGAAGCCATTACACTATATTCAGAGCCTGGGAACGTTGATTTTCTTTATCACAGTATTGCTAAGCGCTTATTATCTGATAAATTTTTTCATAAATCCGCCAAGCGCAAAGGGTATCACCACGATTGTTCTGCTTGTGCTGGGCCTCGGAAGCATTCAGATCATATCTATCAGCATACTGGGTGATTACATCGGAAAAATTACTGAAGAAGTCAAGAACAGGCCCAAGTTCATCCGCGATAAAATCATTTACAACGGCAAGGTTTATGATAATGAGGCAAGTATAATGAAAGTAATCGAAAAAATAGAGCGGAATGATTAAAACAATGAAACATAATCTAATATCATGGCAAAAATGGAGACCAGTCTGATGGCCATTCAGGATAACAGGGGATATAATCAGAAGTATAAGCCGTCAAGGGCTCTCGAATTGAGGGAGCAAAGAAGGTGTGGTTATATATTGAACAAGATGGAGCCTGGCGCAGAGAAAAGAATCCTTGAAATCGGTTGCGGAACCGGCGAACTAGCGCATATGATTGCCCAAAAGACGGATTGTAAAATACTGGGCGTGGATATCTGTGTTCCATTCATTGAACAGGCCGGGGAAAATTACAGCCTCCCAAACCTTGAATTTCAAATCCTCGATTTTAATGACAAGGACAGCCTGAAGAAATTGACTGCGGAATACAAATTTGATTATGTTGTTGGCAACGGCATACTCCACCATCTTTATTATAATATGGATAAGGCGCTTGGCAATATTCACTCGCTGCTTAAAACTGGCGGGAAAATTATTTTCCTTGAGCCTAATTTCTACAATCCATACTGCCTGCTCATTTTTAAAATCAAGCTCTTCCGGCGGCTTGCAAGGCTTGAGCCGAGTGAAACAACATTTACGAAGAGTTCCATTATTAAAAAACTGAAAAATGCGTCTTTTACCGATATCAAGGTCGAATATCGCGATTTTCTGGTGCCTGGAACGCCTGAAGCCCTTATAAAACCTGTTATTCTGCTAGGGAATATGGTCGAAAAAATACCTGTGTTGAGGATGATTGCTCAGTCAATATACATTTCCGCGCGTAAAATGTGATTGGTGCAGCGCTAATGAACAAATTATGCTTAAAAATGTTGAGCGCCATCCGTTCTGACAGGACTTTCCCGCCAGTTTTCGTCATCCTGCTTATTTGCATTGCCGCAGTAACGATCCTGTATAAGGAGTTTTTCTTTTATTCAACAATTATATGGTCCATGAATAAACAAGTCCGTCTGGAGGATTTGACTCCGAATATAAGAAACTGGGTTCATGAATATGACGGCATAGAGACTTACTGCTTATACATATTAATTTTTGCCGGTATTTTTTTAAGTTTCTTCATACTTTGCGTTTACAGGATACTCTTGTCAGAGGCCGAAAACTTCATTTTCAAAATCTCATACTATATTCTTTGTTTTTTTCTCCTTTTTTATGCCTGCATATTTTTCGTCAACATCGGCTTTTTTCCGCCTGTTTCCTGTCCAGTTTTCAGCGCATGGACTTTTATTTTTGCTCTTGTCGTGCCGGTACTGTTATATTTTTTGTTTATCGCGGCAGTCAGGTTCAAAAAAATTTCAGCATGGACTGTATCAATTATATTAATCCCGTTTTGTTTTTTTGCGACAATGCCGATGTTTTTAGATGATTACTCATATGTCTTTGCTCCGGCCTTGAGAATAATTCACAATTTCAACCTTTCGGAAATATATTTTCAATATGATCTGCTGCTGTCGCTGATTGCTGTGTTATGGATGAAGTTTGGCCTTGATTTAAACCATTTTCAAGTTATGGGGCAGCTTTCATTATACGTTCTGTTATTGGCTTCCTTTCTATTTTCCCGGCGGTTATTTTTAAAAAAAGAGTTTTCATTTTATTTGCTGACAGCATTGGTGCTGGTAAAAATCTACGCCAATGTATTTGATCAGATCTGCTGCTTTCAGGTAACTCCCTTGAGGCTTGACTGGTGGTTGCTGCTTGTTATACTGGTATATGAAAAGGGGCTGTACAGTAAATGGACTGGATTCTCGCTGGGAGCCTTGATTATTTTTCACAGGACATTCGGGATTATTTACGCACTCGGCTATTGGGAAACGGTTTTTATTCTGCTGATATTAGATTCCATGAAAAACATCCCGCGCGCATGCGCCTTGAAAGCAGCTCTCAAAGCGCACTTGAAGTACAATGTCAGAAACGCGGCCATTATTGTTCCGGCTTTGGTAATCAGCACATTAATGTTTGGCCCTTCACTGGAAAGCGCGTCAAATTATCAAGCGATAGGAATCGGCTTCATTAAGATTTCTGAAACATCTTTCTATTGGTATATTGCCGTGATGATTTGCGCTGCTTCGATTTATTTATTTAATCTAAGGGAAAAATTACCGGACAGATATTTTACAACTGGTTCATTCGTTATTTTTTTAGCCATCGGCAATTCAATCTATTTTTTTGGAAGAAGCCATGAAAATAATATTATAAACATTGCCGGCTCTCTGGTTTTTGTCCTGTTCATGCTGTTCGATTTGATGGCGTTTAAGTATAGGAATAATTCTTTAAAGCGGATGCCTGTAGTACTGCTCCCCAATATTTTCATCCTGCTGCTGCTGTTTTTTTACTCTGAAAGGATAAACACGGTCTCTGCGCAAAAATTGGAGAATATTAAAAAACGTCAACTTGTCTGTCCGATGCCGCTTTATCCGTTTGACATGCTGCAAGTCAGGGAATTGACAGATTCATGTCAGAAAGTGTATTTTGTCGGTGAGTACGACTTCTACTATTATTACTACGGCAGATATGTTCCGCAAGGGCGTTTTCTGCCATACAATGCCTGGATATTTAAAAAAGATTTAGTTAATTTCTTACAGGATTTAATTGACCGCGGCTATTACATTGTTTTTATGGATGGAAAGAATGATGAAATACTGCCTGATTTAAAGTATAATAAAATCGTCACGAATGGCAAATTCAAGGTTGTCCGAAAGTAGAAACGGCAATCCCATTGCGATTCCGCCATGTGTTCATTTTGTTAATGTAATTGTGTAGCCCAACGGATCATCACTGCTACCGGAGTTTGTAAGAATGGAAAGATGCCCCAGCAGCACCGCAAGCAGAATAAACGGAGCTGCGCAAATTAACAAAGGCGATATAAACAGAGTTCTAAAATATTTTTTATTTATTATATTTCGCACATAAACTATGATTATTTTGGCGGCAATCACGGTTATATCGGTTCCTCTGGGAGTTATTGAAACCTCAGAGAAATTACTGAAAATATTTTTTAATGACGATGGCGTGAACCTGAAATAATCATAAGGCGCATAGTGAAATCTTGCCGACCATGGGATAGTAACAATTCCGCGCCCGCCCTTTTTTAAAACACGATGTATTTCACTGGAAAAATTATTATAATCAAAGACATGCTCCATCACTTCAGTGCAAATAAAGCCGTCAAAGTACTCCGTGTCAAAAGGAATTGTTCTGCCGTCGTAAAACGTTATGTTTTTATTATGATATTTGAAGTCAGCAGCATCCACGGTGTCCAGACCGAAATATATAATATCATCTTTGGAAAACAGATGCTTATAAGGGGAGCCGCCGCAACCAATATCCAACAACCTGCCGGATAAATTTCTGCTGAATTTTCTTATACTTTTATATACCGTTAATGCTTGAAAATCCAGAAGCAATCTTATCGAAAAACTCAGCCGGTTTATAACACCGGTCGGAGCAACATTTCTTCTCGGCTGAAAATCTTCTGTCATAATGTATTACTCAAGCTTTACAGTTTGTTATTTACTGGCGGCGTTGATCCGCCGCTTTGAGAAATCATGATTAAAACTCTGTATTAAATATAGACGTTTTACCACTGAATGCAAACATGTCCATGGCGCACTGCCTGTAGCCGGCTGGAGTGTAAATACGGCTTCAGTTCTTATTTAATGGCCGTATCCGAAGGATTCCAGCGCGCCACCGGAACCCTCTCTCTGACCTCCAATGAAAATGACTTGACATCGCCAAAATCAGCAGGCAACTGAATCCTTATCGGAAAACAGTCGCCGGGACTGGCAAAACATGCCGGATAGACGGCATCACCGAACAGGAATCTTTCATTAATCAGTTTTTTCCCGTCATAGAGCTGTATGTCGGTTTCCACGTCCAGGTCAACTTTATTCAGCAGCCGGACAAAGAAGACCGCGCAGCGTTCGCCTGAGCTGTTTCCCGCGATGCCGCCGCGGACGGCAAAATTAGAATTTTTAACCGGAATATCTCTGCCCGCAGCTGCCCATTTCTCCTGCGGGATCTTGACTACCGGCGGCTTGACCGGATTCTGCGGTTCGCGATGAAAAAGTAACACCTGATGACCTTTGAATTTACGGTTTACAAGCAGATTATAGTCTTTGTCTTTTAAAAGTTTAAACCGTGCCGGGTCGCTGAATCTGACATCCAGCGGATCGTTGACGTCAAAAATTACATAATCTTTGAACACTGCCGGCCCGAAAATACTGATATATCCGATTGAAATAGGATTCCTTAGAACAAAATGAGCCCCGATTCTGCCGGATGAAGTCACCTCCACCCCGGGAGGGATGGCTTGCAGTATCTGCCTGACTTCTTCATCGCAGCTTTCGGCTCCCAGTATCGGCATTACGGAATTTTTACCGGTAACGCTGTAACCGAAGAAATAATATGAAAAACATGTTGTTGTCAGCAGCGAAAGAATTACTGCCGCCGGCAGCTTCTCCCGGTATCTGTCCAGATCAATTTTCCAGGCCAGTGCGCGGAACCACGGGTTAACCCGCTGACGGTAGGTATCCAGCAGCGCTTTGTAGTTCAGCACCACGCAGGTCAGCAGCAGCGCCACATATTCCGATTGATACCAGATACAGATATTCTGAAGCTGGTCATTCGTTTGAAGACATACAAAACCAATGGTAATACATCCTGCCAGCAGCAGCAGCGGACGGCTCAGCAGCAGCGTGTACAGCGGGATTATCAGCAGCAGCACGAACGCAATGCAGTGAGGACGGAACAGCGTTCCCCAGAACAACCCCGGCTTGTTGAACGGCGCAAGCACGATATCGATCATCCCGCCGAAATCATTATAACGGTCACTGTAGTCATAAGCGCCGTGCGCTGACATCGCCGGGACAACAACCTTGACGATGGTAAAAAAGTACGCGCAGGCCACGGCAATCATCAGCATGCCGAATTTTCTGTTTCCGTTGATCAGATATATCAGACCGAGGCCGACCCAGAATACCGCCACTGTCTCCTTGATCGTCAGCGAAACCAGGAACATGCAGAAAGCCGCAGCATAATTTTTCCTCTCAAAAAAATAAAAGTAGAGGAAGATCAGCGGGATTGTCACATATAACGAGTGAAACCCGTATAAAATCGCGATATTCATATTGGACAGCGATGGAAACAAAAGTACGCAAAATGACAGCGCCAGCGACGCCCGCGCCGAGATCTTAAAATACCGGGCAAAAAGGTAAACAAAAATTCCGCCGCAGAACAGCAGCGCGGACGTCAGCACGAAAAATGCGACCGGCGTCCTGAACAGCCACACATAAGGGGCCAGCAGCAGGGCCATGCCCGGCTCAAAATGCACCGGCAGCTGGCTGCCCTGCGTGATATCCGAATAGAACCATTTGCCTTTTAACGTATTGTCGATGATGTTAAAATACAGGCCCCAGTCATGATACCCCATGAACAGGATTTTTACCGCTTTCACCTGAATAAACGTCCACCAGCCCACCAGCAGCGCCGAGAACAGCAGAACCAGCAGCAGCCCGGTCCGGTTGCTGATCTCCGGTTTAAAGCCCGGTTTTAACGGCATCACCAGCGCCAGGCGGAACACCGTCAGTCCGGCAACTACGGTAAAAATCATCGGCGAATAAAAGCCGACCGGAAAGAAAAACGTTGGAAACAGAATCAACAGCGGCAGCAGCGCGGTTCCCAGGATTTTCCAGTCGAAAACGACCGGCGACGCCTTCCGGCAGACCCGGTACAGCGCGGCGATAAATAAAATCCCCAGGATGCCGAAATAGCCCCCGGTGAACGGCGAAGGCATATCTGTCTTCAGCATATACTCGTATGTGATAATGCCTAGACCGTCCAGCAGGTAAGTATTCAAGTAAACCGCATAGCCCAGGACCGCTCCCGCAAACAGCGACAATATTGAATACCCCAGGTTTTCCTTCTCAGCCGGTGATAAACTCATAAATTAACATCCTAATCATTATGATATTTTATGCCTTTAGCGATTGCGATCGCCCGGTAAATCTGCTCGGTCAGAAAAAATCTGCACATCTCATGCGTAAACGTCATTTTGGACAGCGAAAGCACTTTCTCCGCCCGTTTTTTAACCTCGTCCGACAACCCGTAAGGCCCGCCGATCACAAAAATCAGCTTGCGGTCCGCCGAGGATATCACGCCGGAAAACGCCTGCGACGTCAGCTCCGCGCCTTCTTCGCTCAATACAATAATCCGGCCCCGCTCCTTTTCCAGCACTTCCAGTATCCGGGCGCACTCTTTCTCCTTAGTGCCGTCTTTCAACTCGACGACTTCCAGTTTGCCGAACGCCTGAATGCGTTTTTCAAACTCCGCGGTTTTCGCCGCCAGCGCCTTGTCTTTCAGTTTTCCCACCGCGATGATCTTAAACAACATGAAACAACCTCATAAGCTTGTCCGCTTAATATGCCTTGACTTGAACACGATTTCAACCGGCGCCCCGACCGATTCCGGACATTTTGGACAGCCTCGCGCAAGATGCACGTTGCTAATGTGAGAGGACTGGGAAGCCTGGGAATACCGGGATGTATTTCTGATTCCCCGCTTTCCTCATTTCTCTCCCGCATTCGCGGACTTCCCCATTTTGGACACCCTGTACGCTCATTTTGGACACATGTTTTGCTCCCGGCTGTCGCTGTAGACACTCCTGCCCATAGGCCTCATAAGACCCATTAAACCCATAGGCCCCATTCCGGTTTTTCCGGCGGTCGGAATATGGACATAATGGACAATATGGACGTCATGGGCTGCCCGGGCAAACTGTCTGTCCTGCATTTCCCGACTTTAGAATTCCAGCACTTCTTTTTACATATAGCGGTTTTGTCAAACCAAAATATACAGTCCCGCTTAAATGACGCGGTGAAATGCATTTTTGAAACTCTTTGGTTTTTCGGAAAATAAATACTCAAACCTTGTCAGCAAACTTGTGGATTAATGGCAGCAGGGCATTGGCCCAGATTTCATACCCTTCGTGGTTCAGATGACAGCCGTCCAGGAAAAGCGCTTTCTTTTGAGTGCCGTCGGCATTCATGAACTTATCCGTCAGATTAAGAAATGTAATACCGGTGCGCCCGGCCAGGGTTTTTCCCATAATTTGATTTAATTCCGCCACCTTTAACTGTAATTCCTCGTTTGAATCGCCGCGCGGAAAAACCGCCATGACAATAATATGCGTTTCGGGCGAAAGCTTGTGCAGCGCGGCAAGAACCGCCGTGATGCCGTCCGCGACGTCTGCGGGAGTATCGCCGGGATAATTCTCGGTTTTGGCAAAATTATTGGTGCCGATATTCAGCACAACCAGCTTCGGATGCTGACCGGCGAAGTGTCCGTGTTCCAGCCGCCACAGCACATTTGCGGTGCGGTCCCAGCCAAACCCGATATTCAGCACATTCTTATCCGAGAAATACTTATCCCATACCGGGCCGCCGTGAGAATTCGGAATGGCTTTGGAATCCCAGAAATGGGTGATTGAATCGCCGATAAAAATTATATCGGCGGCCTTACTTTTCGCCTGTTCACAGCAAAGGTTATAACGGTCATTCCAATTATAAGAGTCTATCTCAAACCGCGGACATGGCGTGCATGATTTTTTTGACATAATATTCCTTCATCAAATTCATTAATGATGATATAAAATGAGTGCATTAGCGCAAATCTGCAAACCGGTTCAAGAAAATTTTGTGTCAAAAACTATACCGGCAAACAGCATGTTTCTTATTTTTATATAAGATAAACAATAGATTATAAGTTGACAATATTATTTTATAAGATTATATTATTTTCAGTAAGCAGAGGGGCAATATTAATGAACTATAAAATTATCTGGAAAGCCAAAGCTCTGAAACAGGCCAAAATGCTTCCGGCAGATGACAGAACGAAGGTTTCCGAGGCAGTCGGGCAACTGGAGAAAAGAGAGAACTGGAAACAGGTAAAGCAATTGACGAATCATCAGTACGATTATCGACTGCGTGTAGGACGATACAGGGTGCTGTTTAATTGCGAAGAAGAAATAAAAATTGTCAGAATCGAGGAGGTGAAAAAAAGAGATGAACGCACTTACTAATAATGCACAGATTATCATGGAAGACGGGAAACCGGCTTTCGCGGTTATTCCTTACGGACAATTTAAACTGATTTGTCAGAAGATTGATGAACAGCCTGCTTCCGATGAAGTCCCTCATGAGGTTGCCGCGATGGTGCTTGAGAGAGGTTATTCAGCGCCAAAAGCCTGGCGTAAATATTTACGCTTAAATCAGAGTGAGGCCGCAGCTAAAATCGGGGTCTCCCAGGCGGCATTGAGCCAGATTGAGAGCAATGAACGCAACCAGACTGGAACTCTGCAGAAAATCGCCGCAGCTTACGGATTGACTGTTGAGCAACTGGATATTTGACCCGAATACGCAACCGGCTTCGTCCTTTAAAGATTACTACGCAATCAATAAAGAATAGTTGAAATACCGGAATAAAGAAATATAGTTGCTACGTGTCAAACAGATCTTTATTAAAACCAGCAATAAGGAATAAAAAGATGTTGAAGAAAGTTTTCATATTGGCCGCCTGCTTGAACATTGCAATCGTGTCGTTTGGTCAAGAGTTCTCGCTTTCCGGGACCCTCAATAAGCCGTCCCCGGTTTACAATCCCGGCGAAAATATGGAATTTACCGTCAAGCTGCTGGATGGAGACAAACCGGTCGCCGGAAAAAAGTTGAAATGGACCCGTACCGGCGATGATGGAATCACCCGGGAAGGCGAAGGTGTTTCCACTGCAGATGGATTAAAAATAAACGCTTCAACGGACAAGCCGGGATTTGTGCGGATTTACGTCAAGGCCTTTAATGAAGACGGCAAGCCGGTCAACGGGATAACGGCTAACGGCCAGAAGGACAAGAGCAAACCAATTTTCTTCGACGGCGGCGCTTGTGTCGCCCCGGAAACGCTGCAGGGGGTTCCGGAGCCGGCCGATTTCGACGCCTACTGGAAGAAACAGAAGGAAATCCTGGCATCCGTGCCGCTGAAAGTCATCGAAATGAAAGAGGTTCCGGGCAACAGCAAAGTCAAGGCGTTTGACGTCAAGATCGCCTGCGCGGGCAAAATGCCGGTTTCCGGCTATCTGGTTATGCCCAAAAATGCAGCGGCAAAATCTCTGCCCGCCGAAGTATCGTTTCATGGATACGGCGTCAGAGGTTCATCCTTGAATCTTGGCTCCGGCGAAAACAAAATCTCTTTTAATATTAACGCTCACGGAATTCCGAACGGACAGCCCAAAGAATATTATGAAAATTTAAAAGAACTTAAGAATTACGCCTTCAGTAAAGAAGAAAACGCCAATCCGGACACCTCCTATTTCAACGGCATGTTTATGCGGGTGATGCGCGCGATGGAATTCGTGAAATCGCTGCCGGAATGGAACGGCAGAGACCTTCGCGCCAGCGGCGGCAGCCAGGGCGGCATGCAGTCTTTAATCGCCGCCGGGCTTGACAAGGACGTCAATGATTGCGACGCGTGGTCACCGTGGAACTGCGATTTCGGCAGAACCGAACTCAAGCGGCTGGTCGGCGGCTGGTGTGTGGCATACACCCCGGCGTTGAATTATTATGATCCGGTCAACCATGTCAAACGCGCCAGCCCCAAGTGCAAACTTTTCATTGTCTCGAACCTCGGCGATTATACATGTCCGCCGTCCGGCGTCTGGATTGCCTACAACAACTTTCCCGGCCCCAAGACCATGGAAATCAGGCAGGGCTGCGAACACGGTTTCAGCATGAAGAACTTTGCGAAGTTCACCATCAGCGCCAACCAGCCGGCAAAATAACGCAGCAGTACCAAGTCTCCATCGAATTATTTTGAGGCTGTATCCACTGGGAGGGTTGTGCTCCGTCACAACCGGGTTTTCTACTCCCTTTGGATAGCTGTGTTCAGTCACAACCGGATTTCCAGTTCCAGTATTGTACGATGGAAGAACGGTTGTGACGGAGCACAACCCTCCTGTAAAACATAAAACCAATCCTGTATCCAATCCCTCTGTTGATTCATGGCTTTTAAGTGGTAAATTTAAAATACATTTATAATTATGTCGAGGATAAGCATCATCAGGTGATGATGGAAAAAGGGGGGCATATGAATATCTTAAAGTCATTGATTTGCTTGAGTATACTGCTTTTCGCTTGCGGCATAAATGCTCAAAGCGAAACTACTCAATTATTCAGTTATCTTCCTGGGATATCAGTTAAATATGTCAAAGAATATTATGGCAAAAGTATACGAACAGCATTTGCAGTACACGTTTCAAATCGGTATAAATTCCCAATATGGGTGCTAATTACAAGCGGCAATAATAGTTTTCCCGAAAATGGGGTTTTAAAACAATTTTACAGCGAACCGTCTTTTGAATATTTTGCCAAAGAAGGCAAATACAATTTTATAAGATTAATGTTTCTCTATCCGGAAAGAGATATTGTTGCTGGTTTATATCTAGATGAGTATGGCGGTATTAATTTAGAAAATCTAATTTTACCCAGTTCCGAATCGGTTAATTATTTTGAGATTGCGCTTATAAAAAAAATCTTTGTGAATGACAAAGTTGACTTAATAAAATGGTTGCCTTTTAATTTTTTGAGCACTGCTTCTCAAATTACTCGACGGATAGATATCAGTGGATTCAGTGAAAGCGATGAAGATTTGCCCAAAGTTGATTGGCCCAAAGAGAAAATTGAATATTTGAAGTTCGAATATTTAGAAATTTATAGATGGGAAAAGGTTGATGCAAAAACATCCCAACTTAAACAACGACACTATCGGAAAGAATGATGGAATAACGAGGAACAGAAAAATGATGCTGGATAAACTGGTTGAATCTGCGTTGCAGAAGGTGGTGGCGGTGGAGCCGGGGGAACGGAATACGGCGGTGCTGTTCATCCGCGAAAACGGGGTCTGCCGGAGAGAGGAGATACCGTTTAAGCCGTTTATTATCATCAAAAATCCGGAGCTGCTCAACGGGCTTGACGGCACGTTTGATACGGTCAGCCTGAAAGGCGAGGCGCCGTTTGCTTATCTGGCGGAGTTTCCTGATATTCAGGGATACGAGGCGGCGCTGGAGTTTCTGAAGAAGAGCACAGGATACGCTCAGAATGCGCCGAACGCGCCGTTCCGGGTGTATTCCGATCCGGTTCAGCAGATACTTATGGCATTGCGGTTCCGGCTGTTCCGGGGAATGAATTTTGCCGACCTGCGGCGTCTGCAGTTCGATATTGAGACTCTGACCACGCCGGGATTTGAATTTCCCAACCCGGAACGCGAAGCCGACTCCATTATCATCATGACTTTTTCCGACAATACCGGCTGGGAGCAGGTGATTTCAGCGGCGGAAATGTCCGAGAAGGAAATGCTTCAGGCGTTTGTGCAGATCATCAACGAGCGCGACCCGGACGTGATCGAGGGGCATAATATTTTCCGGTTCGACATGCCGTACATCGAAATCCGCGCTAAGCGGCACAAAGTAAAACTCGCCATCGGGCGCGGCGGGGAGCTGATGCGCAAACGCAGTTCGCGTTTCAACGCCGCCGAGCGGACGATTAATTATGACCGTTATGACGTATTCGGCCGGCATGTCACCGACACCTATCACCAGACGATTTTCTACGACATCAGCCACCGCAATCTGGACAGTTACGGGTTGAAATATGTGGCCAAACACTTCGGTGTCGCCTCCCCTGACCGCACTTATATCGAGGGAAAGGATATCTGCCGCGCCTGGACGGAAGACCGTCAGCGGCTGCTGGCGTATGCGCTGGACGATGTGCGCGAGGCGCGGGCGGTCAGCGAGATTTTTTCGCCGAGTTATTTCTTCCAGACCCAGCTTATCCCGATGAAGTATCAGGACTGCATCGTCCGCGGCAACGCCACCTGTATTGACGCGCTGATCTGCGGCGAATATCTGGCCGCCGGTTACGGGCTGTCCAGTGCGGAACAGTCCAGGGCTTTTTCGGGCGGCCTGACGCGGGCGTTCGACTCCGGCATCTTTAAAAACGTGTGGCATTGCGATATCCGTTCACTCTATCCGTCAATCATTCTGGCGGAAAAATGGTGTCCGTCACGCGACACGCTGGCGGTCTTTCCCCGGCTGCTGCGCGATCTCCGGCTGTTCCGGCTGTCCGCCAAAGACGCCGAGAAAAAGGCGGCAACCCATGCGGAGAAGGATTATTACAATTCGCTCCAGACCACTTTTAAAGTGCTGATCAATTCATTCTACGGCTATCTCGGTTTCGGACAGGGCACGTTTAACGACTTCGATATGGCGGAAAGGGTTGCCGCCAGAGGCCGCGAAATTTTGACGATGATGCTGGATTTCCTGAATGATTCCGGCGCGAATGTAATTGAAATGGATACTGACGGCATTTATTTCCAGCCGCCGTCAGATGTGACGGATCCGGCCGTCATGGAGAAAAAGATCCAGGGAGTGCTTCCGTCAGGCATTGAAGTCGAGCTCGACGACACCTATCCGGCCATGTTCTGCTACAAGAGCAAAAATTACGCGCTGCTGGAAAAAAACGGCGAAGTGTCGATCACCGGCGCGGCGCTGAAATCACGCGGACTGGAACCCTTTCAGCGCGACTTCATGGAAAAACTGATTACCTGTCTGCTGAAAGATGAACCGTCAAAAATCAATAATTTGACGGATGAATTCCGGACAGCGATTGAAACCCGCGGCTGGCCGCTGACCATGCTGACCAAGACCGAAACCTTGAGCGATTCGCTCGACGCCTACCGGAAAAAAGGCGATGCCGGGGAAGGCCGGCGCAGCGCCGCCTACGAACTTGCCATCGCTTCCGGACGGGACTACCGCCGCGGCGACCAGGTCTCATTTTACATCACCGGCAGCAAAGCGAAAGCCGCCGCCGTGGACAACAGCCGCCTGCTGGCCGACGCTCCCGCTCAACGCGATGAGAATATTCCGTATTATCTGGCAAAGCTGGAAGAGCTGCGCAAGAAATTCGCGGAATTCATTCCCCCTGAAAAGTATTTATTATAATCAATGGGTATGTCCAGCCGTCCCGGCGGGCGGGGGCAGGATTTCCAGCCAGTAGCCGTCGGGATCGGCGATGAAGTAGATACCCATATTCTTGTTTTCGTAGCAGATGCAGCCCATTTCCTGATGTTTTTTATGAGCGGCGGTAAAATTATCGGTTCTGAATGCCAGATGAATTTCATTGTCGCCCAGGTCGTAGGGGCGTTCCATATCGCGCATCCAGGTCAGTTCCAGCAGATGTTTTGACTCGCCGTCAGCAAGATAGACAATGATGAATGCTCCGTCTGGAGCGGCGATTCTTCTTGATTCTTTCAACCCGAGCGCTTGTTGATAGAACGCCAGGCTTTTTTCCAGATTGAAAACATTCAGGTTGTTGTGGACGAAAGTGAATTTCATGATCTGACCCTCTTAGTATCTTTGTTTTAGACTTCTATGTTTTAAACGTCTTTAAAATTGACACCATGAACTGACTGTTTATCAGGTAGTTGCGTTAATAAACGCCATTCATTTTTTAATTCAGTTCCAATGTCTTCTGAATTTCCGGTTCCCATTCTGGCTCCCGGCTGTTCCCCTTGGATATTGGATATTCCGTGTTGGATATTGGATATTCTCCCCCGGCTGTTCATTCTGACTCCTGAATTCTGACTCCTGACTCCCTGTCTTTTGGGTTGCGGGCAAAGTCCGCCTTAATAATTTGTTTATTCTACAATCCGGCGATCAATTTTTCGGCGAAACCCGGCAGCTTGAAGGCGGCCCGGTGGACGTCAGTGGTGTAATATTTTAGTGCCGCCAGCATGGCGGCGTCCGGTTCCCGCGCGGGATTGCGGATATCGTAAACCGAAGAGCCGATGCAGGCCCCGATGTTGCCGCTGGGATAAGTCGGCACCATAATCAGGAAATAACCGTAAACCGGGAACAGTTTTTTAGTGACGGATACCAGCCTGGAGACGATTTTAGGATGCAGAAAAACGGATTCCGACTGGGAGGTGATAATGCCGTCCCCGCGCAGCGCCGCTTTCATAGCGTGATAGAATTTTTCATTGAACAGGGATTCGCCGGGCCCGATCGGGTCGGTGGAGTCAACGATGATAACATCATAGAAGTCCCGGCGCTCTTTGACGAACACGCTGCCGTCGGCGATATGGATTTTCACCCTGGGATCGTCGAATCCGCAGGCGGTGGACGGAATGAACTTCCGCGCCGCATCAATAACTTCCTCGTCTATTTCGCAAATGTCGATTTCCTCGATGCATTGATGCCGGGCGATTTCGCGCAGTACGCCGCCGTCGCCGCCGCCGATAACCAGCGCCCGCCGCGGAGCGGGATGAGAAAACATCGGTATATGGGTGAGCATTTCCTGATAGGCGAATTCATCGAACTCGGTAAGCTGAACCACGCCGTCCAGCACCAGCAGCCTGCCGCAGAAAGGAGTATTATAAACGTCAATCTGCTGGAACGCGCTTTTTTTACTGTAAAGATGTTCGCCGACTTCGATTGAGACCGCGAACCCGGAACTGCCTTCGGTGACCCAGCTGCCTTTCAAATCAATCATTTTTATGCTCGCTCCGTTCAGCGGCGCAGACCGACCTGCATCCGGTAATGTTTACCCTCGAAAAATTCAGTGGCGAATTCAGCGACAACACGCGGTTCAAAGAATTTACAGCTGAAAATATCCAGATATGCCGCATTAGCGGCGTTGGCGAAATGTCCGGAGATCAACGATGTTTCAATCAACTGGGTCATGCTGAACCCGGCCGCCCGCTTGTTTTTGCCGAAATTGACGACATTGCATTCGCCGAAAGCCTTCATCTTGATCTTTTTACATAATTTCGCCGCGAATTGTCTGATATACTCCGCGTCAGTGATCAAAGCATGATTGCAGTTATAAATATCCACCGAGGCGGTCAGCCCCCAGGCTTTGCTTTCCTGAAAACGTTTTTTCCATGAGAGCGCATAAATATGGGTGCAGTTTTTAAATACCGGCACCAGTTTTTCCACGCCGTTGTTGGAGACTATGCCGCGGTTCATCAGGCTGGAAATCACGGAACCGCCTGCCTTCAGGCTCTGAGTCAGTGAGTCTACCGCGGCTTTGAAATCAATTTTATCGCCGCAGGTGAAAATATCCACGGCGGCATAATCGTGTTCCGGCCAGGTATGGACTGAGAAATGGGATTCGGCGATAATTACGAAGCCGCTGACGCCCTGAGGCTCGAATGAATGGAAATTTGAACCAAGGACAGTCGCCTTGCTGACCCGCGCCGCTTTGAGAAAGGCTTTTTCCATTTTTTTCTCATCGGCCAGAAACTGCGAGTCGCAATCATAAAATTCAACGGTCATATGCTTGCCGAGGGCAAAATCTCTATGATCGCATTGAGGCGTTCCTTGCATTTTTAACTTTCAAATTCCCTGACTTTGACATTTTGACATGAGCCAGGAGGTAAAGGCCGCTCTTGCCGCGCCTGCTTTTTTCTGATGATAGACATATTCAATGTATTTTTGCTGTTTTTCAAATTCCGCGGCATCGGGGAGCGTCCGCTTTTCAACGAAAATAATAAATGAGCCGTATTCAGTCGGGATGGCGGAAGAAACGCCGTTAACCGGCAGATTCTCAACGATCCGGGCAATTCTGGCGCCTTCAGGACCGTAGGGCGGGTCCATCACGATAAATGAATCGAGTTTTTCAAATTTCGGACTGTTGACAGCCTTGACGGACTTGAGCCGGTCCGCGGTTTTCGCCTGAGTCAGATTAAGCGCGGTATTGCGGGCGGCTTCCACGGCGAGATTCAGCGCCTTGGCTCGCTTGATTTCGCTTAGTACCTCGCGGCGGGCTTCGTCAAACTCTTTCGGGCGGGCGGCCTGCTTGCTGGTCATAAATGCCACGTATGCGGCTTTCCTGCCGGCGACGGCGTTGGAAACAGGGACGTTCTCATAAACCTGAGCGATCTGTTTGACCAGCTCCGGTTCCTTGAGTTCTCCAAGCGCCTGATCTTCAGCGGTAAACCAGTCGGCTTTAACCGTTTTCAATTTTTGTTTTTCGACAAAAGAATTAAACACCTGCTGCTGGCTGTTTTTCTCTGTTTCGCTGACTTTTTCATAAACGTCGCGGGCAAAGACCTGGGCGTCTCTCAAAGCGATACCGGCGCGGATTTTTTCGTCCAGCATCTTTCTGGCCTTGTCCTTAACCTGTTCAAAAGGCAGGACTTTGGCTTCCTGCTTGTCGTCGGCCGGAGGCTGAGTGAAGAGCTGCTTGTTGTCGTCGTAGAATTTCTTGACGGCGGCAGGGCTGAGTTGCGCGTCGGCTTCGGTGGTGGTGCTGCTGTAATCAAAAAAAGCAATAGTGGCCTGGAATTTGGCAGGCATGATGAATTTTTTGCGGTTGATATCAAAATAATCTTTCATTTCCTTTTCCGAGACTGCAACGCCGGCCAGATGGTCTTCAACTTTGAAACGGCCAATCCAGACATCAAACTTTTCATTGAACTCATTGAAATAGGCTTTGATTTCGCCGGGGGTGACGATTACGCTCTCTTCAATTTCCTGTTCCAGCGCCTGCTGCAGCAGGAAGCTTCTGACGCTCTCGTCAAGGTCAAGCGGTGAAAACCCGCTGGGTTTCAGCACATTGTCTAAATATTTCTGAAAAACGGCAATGTCGAACTGCTTTGATTCTTTATTCTGAAATACCGGCAGCTTGGCGATGAAATCCGCGATCTGCTGGTCGGTCACTTTGATGCCGCGCTGATTGGCGGCTTCAATTCTGCACAGCGACGGGAAAGTTTCCTGTCTGGCCATTTCATCCAGCTGCGGATTGCCAAGCGGAATGCCGCCGTAGATCAGGGACAGGATGATTATATTCCTGCCGGCCTGATTGCGGAATTCATCGTGGGAGATTTTCCGCCCGAAGACCGTGCCGAAAGTCATATCGCGTCCGCCCTGATTGAAAAGACTCGTAAACCCGGGGGTCAGAAATCCCAGAAAAGAGACTATGACCGCAAGGGTTATGACCGCGAACATCACACGTCCATGCCGGGAGAACATGGAATTCATCTTTCTGATAACCATTGGTGTTTTAACCTTATGTTAAATTAATATTTCAAATTACTTTACAATCATTAAAATCATATTTAGAAAATTGCCTGCATGTAAAGATAAAATATTTTATCAATTTAGCAAGAATTATGTAAGGAATTTTTAAGAAAATATCCATTCTCTGCATAATTAATGCGGAAAGCAGGAGATTATGCAAAAAACAAGCTAATAAAAAACTGGAGGCGCGGACCGGAATTGAACCGGTATACGAGGTTTTGCAGACCACTGCCTAGCCATTCGGCCA
>TBL_comb47_HYPODRAFT_10002569_pt1 | contig 22271 bp, 18 predicted proteins | sample TroBogypolimnion_40_FD_10682 | JGI IMG/M metagenome (IMG submission 10682)
GAGGTAGAGTTCGGCGAGCCGGGCCGGCAGCGCCTCGGCCTTGCGCCGGCGGGCCAGGTTCTCGGCCTCCCCGGCGCTGAAGGCGTCCGCGTCCCCGAACCAGCGGTCCCAGGCCTCCGGGTCGGCCGGTCCGCCGGCGACGCCCGGGAGGCCTTCGCTGAGGAACAGCAGGGCCGGGTCCGGGAGCTCCAGGGGCTGGTCCCCGAGCCGGCCCCGCAGCTCCCGGACCTCGTGCCCGCCACCCCGGACGCCGGCGAGGGTGAGCCCGCCTTCCAGGGTGAGCTCGAAGGTTCCGGGCCCCGGGTCCGGGGCCGGACCGAAGGCCACCAGGGCCGGCCCCGGCGAGGGCTCCGGATGCAGGCTCAGCCCGTCCCGGGACGCCATGGCCGGACCCTCCAGGACGGCCAGCAGGGCCGACATGCCGTCCGCCCGGACCGGGCCCGCGATCCACCGCGCCACCCGGCCGGTGACTTCCAGGCCGTCCGAAAGCAGCAGGTGGTTCACGGTGCCGGCGCGCCGGGCCTCCTCCAGGCCGAAATCCCCGCCCCGCTTCCAGGCCAGGGTGGCCTCGAAGGCCTCGAGCACTTCGAACAGGTGGTCGAAATCCCGTGCCACGAAAAGCTTGGGCTGCATCCGGGTGATGTCGAAATCCTCGTCGACGCAGGCCAGGGACAGGGGCGCCTTGACCACCGCATCGGTGAGGCAGTGCCTGGCCTCGCCGATGGAGCTGAGCAGCCCGGCCCCGTACAGCCTGAAGTCGTCCAGGGCGCCCACCAGGCCGTACTCGGCGGTCCACCAGTAGAGCCGGCTGGCCCTGGTGCTTTCGCTCACCTGCCCGCGGCCGGCCCGGGCCGCCAGCAGCCGGTCCTCCGCCAGCCGGACGTCCTCCGCGCCGGCGGCGGGGTCCTCCTTGACCACGCTCAGGTTGCGGATGGCCTCGTAGACCGCCCGGTCCTCCCGGGAGGCGATGGCCTTGAAGCCCGCCACCCCGCAGCGCTTGAGGTAGGCCGCATAGCGGGCGTCCTTGAGGATGGGCGCGTGGCCGGCGCTTTCGTGGACGATGTCCGGGGCCGGGGTGTACTCGATGTGCTCGTGGGTCCGGATGTCCTCGGCGATGGCCAGCACCCCCCGGGCCTGCATTTCGGTGAACACCGCCGGGGGGATGAAGCCCCGCACCGCCGCCGCCCGCCAGCCGAGCCCGGCCAGCTGCCGGTTCATGTCCGCCAGGCTGGGGATGCGCTCCAGGCCGATGCCGGCCGCGGCGAGGCCCTCGAGGTAGCTGGGGTGGGCCTTGTCCTTCAGGTGGGCGGTGAGCCGGCCCAGGATGTGCCGCCAGACCGCATGGTCCCGGGGCGTGTAGGCCTGGTAGTCCTGGGCGACCACATAGCGCGCCAGGTGGGGCGGCAGCGGTTGAAGGGCGGAAACGTTCACGGGGAACTCCAGGACTCATCCAATATAGAGTCTCAGTCGCCGCCCGGGGAAGATCAGATCAGCCGGGCCACTTCCCGGTAGTCGGGGTTCAGCTCGTGCACCCGCCTGAACTCTTCCACAGCCTCGTCGCGCCGGCCCTGGCTCAGGAGCAGGTTGCCCAGATCGTAGCGGAGCCCGATGGCGTCCTCCGGGGGGAAGCCGGGGGCTTCGATGCCCTGGCGCAGCCACCGCACGGCGGCGTCCAGGTTGCCCTGGGTCTGCTCGCAGATGGCGAGCATGGAACAGCACTCCAGGGTGCGCTCGGGGTCGCGCATGGCGGTCTTGAACTCCTCGATGGCCGGATCCAGGAGCACCATCTCCTTGTAGGCGATCCCGAGGTTGTAGTGGGTGTCGTAGTCGTCGCCCTTGACCTGCTGCTCGACCCCTTCCCGGAATGCGTTGAACAGTTCATCAACGCTTCGGATCTTTTCCACCATGTGGGTGGCGTCGTGCATCTCTTCGCCGTCGCCGGTCTCCAGCAGGGCATCGCCCAGCACGTCGGTGAGGTCGAAGAAGGTGGGCGCGAAATCGGCCTGCTGCAGGGGCTCGGAGCGGAGGTCGTGGCCCATGCGGCGCAGGGACTCCTCCGCCTGGTCCTTCCGCTTCTGCAGTTCAGGGTGGTCCGGGAACTGGGCGAAGGCCTTTTCGATCTCGATCAGGGCCTCTTCGGGGCTGCCGTAGTCCAGCTGGAAATCGATGTCGGAAAGGATGCCGGTGAGGTCCTCGTCCACCTCGTCCGGCGGCGACCACGGTTCCGGGGTGGGGACCGCCCAGGGCGCGTCGCCGGGTTCCGGAGTCGGGACCACCCAGGGCGCCGCGGCGGGTTCCGGGGCGGCCAGCGCGGCGGAGAATTCCGCCCACTCGTACTCGGGCAGGACTTCCGCCTTGGCGGCCGGCGGCGCCGGCTCCGCGGTCCAGCGCCGGGGCTCGAGGTCCAGCGGGATGATCGGCAGGTCGGCCAGGGGCTCGATCATGGGCACCGGGGCCTTGGGCGGAGCCATGGGGATCAGGACGTCCAGAAGGCCCAAGGTCCTGCGGTAGAGCCGGGTGGACCCGGGGAACATGGCCTCGGCCCGGTCCAGCAGGTCCACCGCCAGCCCCCTGAAGCCCAGGGGCGCGAGCTTCTCCGCGGTCTTCACGTAGTGCATCTGGACCTTGGTGAGCATCCCGCTGGCCCGGTGGATGTCGGCGATGGCGGTGATCGCGTCGTTGTTGGCCGGATCCAGGTCCAGGATCTTGCCGAAGCTTTCCAGGGCGCTGTCCATGTGCCGGCTCTGCAGGTAGTGCGCCGCGTCGCGCTGCAGCTTCTCGATCTGCATCCGGCGGATGACGTCCAGCTCGGTGTCCTGGGATTCGATGGGGGAGGGCTCCTCCTCGGCCCGGACCGGCGCGGCGGCGGCCGGGGCGAAGGGCGCGTCCACGTCCTCGGCCCGGATCCCCATGCCCTGGAGCTTCTGGGAGGTCTGCTCGGCCAGTTCCCGTTCGCCCGCCGCCGCCGCTTCGGCGCAGGCGTGGCGGAGGCATTCCACTTCCTCGGCGCGGTTGCCGCCCTGGTGCGCCATCTCCGCCAGCTGCAGCCAGGCCTCGGCCGTGAGGCCCCCCTGGAGGGCCGCCCGGAGCGTCCGGCCCGCGGCCTCGCCCAGGCCGCGCCGGGCGAATTCCCGGCCGATGGGCTTGAACAGTTCCAGCCCCACGGACACCTTCTGGTCCCGGACCAGGTCGCGCAGCGCCCGCTCGCAGAGCATGAGGGATTTCTCCGGCAGCTGGGGCACCTGGGCCAGCGCCTCCAGGGCCCGCTCCGGCGCCCTGGCCTGGAGCTCCACCTCGGCCAGCGCGTCCAGCAGCTCCGGGCTGCGCGGGTTCAGGCCCAGGCCTTCCCGGAGCCGCTCGGCCGCCCCGGGCAGGTCCTTCTGGATCACGCACAGCCTGGACTGGGTGAGGAACACCTGCGGGGTGCTGACCATGGTCCTGGCGCGGTCCAGGATCTGGCTGGCCTCGGCATGCATCTGCTCCAGGGCCAAGGCCTCCGCCACCTCCAGGTAGATTCCGGCGGCGCGCTCCTTCATCCCCTCCTTGTTGTAGAGGTCGGCCAGCTTCACCTTGTTCTTGAGGTTCTTCGGATCCAGGTCCACGACCTTGGCGAATTCCTCCAGCGCCCGCTTGAGCAGCCCCTTGCGGGTGCAGATCTCCGCCACCTCGATGTGGATCTGGATGGCCTCCTTGATCATGTTGGTCTGGCGGTAGAGGTCCGCCAGCCGCTCGGCGATGTCCATGTCCTCGGCCACGATCCGGTGCGCCTTCTTCAGCACGGCGGTGGCCTTGTTGTTGAAGCCGCCCCGCTCGAAACCGGAGCCGGCCTTCTTGAACATGTCCATGGCCTCGGGCACCTTGCCGGCCTGGAGGTAGGCGTCGCCCACCCGGTTCAGCAGGTTGTGGTCGTCCGGCCGGTCCTCGATCAGCTTCAGGAACTCCTCGATGGCCCGATCCACCCTGCCCTGGGCCATGTGGGTTTCAGCCAGTTTGGAGATCTTGTTGCGGTCAATGGCCATCAAGTGCCTCGGGTCGGGGGTGCGGGAGAAGGTGGTCCGGCGCGCTCATGGAACGAGATCGCGTCCGGTGAAGGCCCGCGGAAGCAGCTCGCGGATGCCGCAGAGGGTCCGGTCCGTCCGGTTGGCCAGGAGGATCGGCAGGTCCTCGGCGAATTCCGCCAGCACCTGGCGGCAGGCGCCGCAAGGCGGAGTGGGGACCCGGGCCTCGGTGACCACGACCAGGGCCACCAGCTGCCCGGCCGCCAGCCCCTGGCTCACCGCCGCGCAGACCGCGGTCCGCTCGGCGCATTGGGTCACCGAATAGGCGGCGTTCTCGACGTTGCATCCGGGGACGATGGTGTTGTCCGACCGCAGCAGGGCGGCCCCCACCCGGAACCCGGAGTACGGGGCGTAGGCCCTGTCCCAGGCCTGCCAGGCCGCGCCCAGAAGGGGCTCCCAGGCAGGGGATTGAGGATCGGAAAAAGACATGAGCGCCTCAGGGAAATCGAGATGTGATCATGGTAGTGCGCTTCCGGGCCCATGGAAAGCTCCGCCCTCCGCGAGGACCGTGCCCAGGGCCCGCCAGCAAGGGGTGTAGCCCCGGTATTCCCGACCCTGGCCCGCCCCTTCGATCCGCAGGCTGATGTCCCGGCGCTGCAGCCGGGCCCGCAGGATGCCGCCGGAAAGGAACTCCAGCTCCTTTTCGAACTCCGGCCCCGGCGCCCACTGCCGCAGGTCCAGCCTGAGCCGCAGCCCGGAGGGCGGCTCCTCCTCGAAGGTGCGCACCCAGGGCGCGCCGCGCTGGGCGGTGCGCTTCCAGTGCACCCGGCACAGGGGGTCCCCCTCCTTGAACGGCCTGGCGCCGTCGGGGCTCGCCGACCCCGCCCGGACCCGGCCCCGGCCCCGCTCCCCTTCCCAGCCCTCCCGCGGGGTGAAGGCGCGGGGATGGGGCAGCACCAGCACCTCCAGGTCCAGGGGGAAGCACCAGGCCTTCTCCAGGAAGCCGAAGGGGAAGGCGGTGCGCAGCTCCAGCTGCGCCGCCCGGCAGAAGCCCCGCCGCTCCGGGTGGGCCTGGAGCACCAGCAGCCGCTCCGGGCCGCCCTGCCCGGCCCCGGGGTAGAAGCCCGGCTCCACCTTGACCTGGGCCAGCTCCAGGTGGACCTCCAGGCCCCGGGCCCGGCCCGGAGCCCGGTCCAGCAGCCGGACCTTGATGCCGCCCTGGACCCGGGCGAACAGGTTGCCCTCCTCGACCCCGGCCAGGTCCAGGTCCTGGATGGCCCGCCGGCTCACCCAGCCGGAGGCCAGGAACAGGCCGAGCATCATGGAGAAGGTGAGGTAGAGCAGGTTGTTGCCGGTGTTGACGGCGAACAGGCCCATGAGCAGCATCGCCGCCAGGTACTCGAAGCCCAGGCGGGTGATGGAGAGTCTGAGGCGCTTGTCTTTCCACAAATCCATGAGCGTCATCTTGATCCGAATCGTTTCCCGGTCAAACGGGCAGCACGCAATTACACTGGTCTGAACCACGGAGGAGCCCCTTGTTCACCGGCCTCATCAGACACCTGGGCACCCTGGAGGGCCGCGAAGGCCGTTCCGGCGGGGCCCGCCTGCGGATCGCCGCCCCGGCCGAGGTGCTGGACCGGGCCGAACCCGGCGCCAGCATCTGCGTGAACGGGGCCTGCCTCACCGCGGTGGCCCGGGACGCCCGGAGCTGGAGCGCGGACCTGTCCATGGAGACGCTGGAACGGACCACCCTGGGCCGGCTCGCGCCCGGCGCCATGCTGCACCTGGAGCCCAGCCTGAAGGTCGGGGACCCGCTGGACGGGCACCAGGTCTCGGGCCACGTGGACGGGGTCGGCAGCCTGCTGGAGCGGCCCCGGGGCGAAGGGATCTGGCGCTTCGCCATGCCCGCCGCGCTGGCCCCCATGACCGCCGCCAAGGGTTCCGTGGCCGTGGACGGCATCTCCCTCACCGTGGTCGACTGCGGCCCCGACTGGTTCACCGTGGCCCTGATCCCCGAGACCGTCCGGCGCACCCGGCTGGAGGCCATGGCCTGCGGCGACCCGGTGAACCTGGAAGCGGACCCGGTGGGCCGCTACGTGGCCCGGGCCCTGGACCTGAGGGGCTCGGACGAGCGGCTGCGGCGCTTCGCCAAGGAAGGCTGGAGCTGAAGCCCGGGGGAAAGTGATCATAAATGGCGCAATTCCGTCCCGGGCCCGGGAACAGGCACGGGAAGCCTGTCTCACCTTGGATCAAAATCTTAAAAACAATTGACATGATTTAAAAAGCCATTCCATACTTACACAGATTCAAATCGATAATGTTCCAAAATGTGACACATTGACCAGGATGAGGCCCGCCGGCGGCTTTAGAGATCGTCAAGCACGGAGATCCTCCATGAAGAAGCTCATCAATCGACCCGAAGACGTGGTGACCGAGGCCCTGCAGGGCATGGCCGGCGCGCATCCGGAGTTGATCAAGGTCAGCTTCGCCCCGGCCTTCATCCAGCGCGCCGACGGTCCCGTCGCGGGCAAGGTGGCCGTGGTCTCCGGCGGCGGCTCCGGCCACGAGCCCCTGCACGGCGGCTTCGTGGGCCTGGGGATGCTGGACGCCGCCGTGCCCGGCGCGGTGTTCACCTCGCCGACCCCGGACCAGATCCAGGCCGCCACCGTGGCCGTGGACGGGGGCGCCGGGGTCCTGCACATCGTCAAGAACTACACCGGCGACGTGCTCAATTTCGAGATGGCCGCCGACCTGGCCCGGATGGAAGGCATCGAAGTGGAGTCCGTGCTCATGGACGACGACGTGGCGGTGGAGGACAGCCTGTGCACCGCCGGCCGGCGCGGCACCGGCGCCACCATCGTGGCCGAGAAGATCGCCGGCGCGGCCGCGGCCCAGGGACGCTCCCTGGCCGAGGTGGCCGCGCTCTGCCGCAAGGTCAACGGCCAGGGCCGGAGCATGGGCGTGGCGCTCACCTCCTGCACCGTGCCCCAGAGCGGCCGGCCCAACTTCACCCTGGCCGAGGACGAGATGGAAGTGGGGGTCGGCATCCACGGCGAGCCGGGACGGCGCCGGGTGAAGCTGGAGACCGCCGCAGGCATCACCGCGCTGCTGGCCGGGCCGATCCTGGAGGACCTGCCGTTCGGCCCCGGCGACCGGGTGCTGGCCATCGTCAACGGCCTGGGCGGCACCCCGCTGATCGAGCTCTACATCGTCTACCACGAACTGGCCCGGCTCTGCGCCGGCCGCGGGATCGCCATCGCCCGCAGCCTGGTGGGCACCTACATGACCGCCCTGGACATGGCCGGTTGCACCATCACCCTGGTCAAGATGGACGATGAACTGATCTCCCTGTGGGACGCCCCGGTCAAGACCGCGGCCCTGCGCTGGGGAATCTGAACCCGAACACCCACACTACGAGGAGGATCACATGCGCAACAGTCTGATCGCACTCATCGGCACGGTCCTGGTGGCCGGCTCCGGGCTCACCGCCCGGGCCGACGCGCCCCCCATCCACATCGCGCTCACCGCGCCGATCACCGGCGACTACGCCGAGTACGGGGTGAACTTCAAGCGCTCGGTGGAGATGGGCATCGACGAGATCAACGCCGCCGGCGGCGTGCTGGGCCGCAAGTTCACGCTCAGCGTCGGCGACTCCAAGGGCGACCCCAAGGAATCCGCCACCCTGGCCCAGAAGTGGGTCTCCGACTCCACCATCTTCGCCCAGATCGGCGACTTCACCTCCACCTGCTGCATGGCCTCCCAGCCCATCTACAACCGGGCCGGCATGATCCAGCTCTCGCCCACCGCCAGCCACACCAAGTTCGCCCCCGGCTCCAAGTGGAGCTTCAGCATCGTCGGCACCCAGGCCTTCGAGCAGCCCGTCATGGCCGCCCTGGCCACCCAGAAGCTCAAGCTCAAGACCATGGCCGTGCTCTACATCAACAACGACTGGGGCATGGACACCCAGAAGTTCTTCAAGGAGAACTTCGAGAAGGACGGCGGCAAGGTGGTCGCCACCGAATCGTTCTTCCAGGGCGACAAGGACTTCAACGCGGTGCTGACCAAGCTCAAGCAGTCCAAGCCCGACGCCCTGTTCGTGGCCACCATGTACAACGACTGCGCCATGATCAGCCAGCAGCGGGAGAAGATGGGCTGGAACCTGCCCGTGCTCGGCCCCAGCTCGCTCTACTCCACCCAGCTGGTCCAGCTGGGCGGCACCTCGGTCAACGGCCTGTATACCGACGTCAGCTTCTTCACCAAGGACCCTGACCCCCGGATCCAGGCCTACGTCAACGGCTTCAAGAAGAAGTACGGCGCCGAGCCCAACTTCCACGCCGCCCTGGCCTACGACTCCATCCACCTGCTGGCCGACGCCATCCAGCGGGCCGGCGCCGTGGACAAGAACAAGGTCCGCGACACCCTGGCCGCCACCAAGGGCTACAAGGCCCTCACCGGCAACATCACCTTCACCCCCGACCGGGACGCCATCAAGACCTACAAGATCGTCCAGGTGGTCAACGGCGATTTCCAGCTGGTGAAGTAGTCCGAACACCAACCAGATGAATGCCCCCGGACCGCGACCGCGGCCCGGGGGTCGCCGGGGGAGAATCCAGGAATGTTTCTGCAACAGCTCATCAACGGCCTCGCCCAGGGCAGCCTGTTCGCGCTCATCGCCATCTCCTTCTCCCTGGTGTGGGGGCTCCTGAAGATGGTGAACTTCGCCCTGGGCGAGGTCTACATGCTGGGAGCCTACGCCGGCTGGCTGGTGGTGATGCACGTCACCCCCAACCTGGCCGTGGCGCTGGCCGCCGGGTTCTTCGCCGGATGGGCGGCGGGCTGGCTCATCGAGAAGGTCGCCTTCAAGGCCATGCGCGGCGTGCCGCACATCGCCTCGCTGGTCTGCACCATCGGCTTCTCCTTCTTCCTCAAGGAGATGGCCACCTGGATGTTCGGCGCCGAAACCAAGGCGATGCCCAGCTACTACGCCAAGACCGCCTTCACCATCGCCGAGGCCAACGTCTCCTGGCTCCAGCTGCTCATGGTCGGCATCGCCGTCACCATGATGATCCTGCTCCAGGTGCTGTTCTACCGCACCCGCATCGGCCTGGCCACCCGGGCCGTGGCCCTGGACTTCCGCACCGCCAGCCTGATGGGCATGAAGGTGGACAAGATCACCTCCCTGGCCTTCTCCCTCTCCGGCGCCCTGGCCGGCTTCGTCGGCGTGCTGGCGGCCATCTACTACAACGCGGTCAACCCCTCCATGGGCTTCGTGGCCGGGCTCAAGGGCTTCACCGCGGCGGTGTTCGGCGGGATCACCTCGATCCCCGGCGCCATCCTCGGCGGCTACCTGCTGGGCGGCCTGGAGAACCTGAGCGTGCAGTTCGTCTCCTCGGGCTACCGGGACCTCGTCAGCTACATCATCCTGATCATCTTCCTGCTGTTCCGGCCCAACGGGATCCTGGGCAAAAAGACCAAGCTTTAGGGGTCGTTACGGCCCGTCAGGGCCGTTACGACCCCTTATGCCGGGGCATTACCTGATTGATTGATTCATCTCGCAGTAACGGTTTAGGGGTATAGCCAATGACGTTCCTGACGGCCGAATGGTCGAGAAAATACCGGGTGCCCATCGGGCTCGGGATCGCCGTGCTGCTGCTGGCGGTGCCCCGGCTCACGGGCAGCGAATACCTGATCCGGATCGCCACCATGATGGCCATCTACGTCGTGCTCGCCTCCAGCCTCAACCTGATCATCGGCTTCACCGGCATGTATTCCCTGGGCCACGGCGCCTTCTACGGCATCGGCGCCTACACCTCGGCGATCCTCGCCACCAGCCTGGGCTGGCCGTTCTGGCTGACCATGCCGCTGGCGGGCCTGTTCACCGCCCTGGTGGGGGCCTTCCTGGGCCTGGCCACGCTCCGGCTGCGGCAGACCTTCCTGGTGTTCGGCACCCTGGCCTTCGGCGAGATCGTCCGCATCATCATCATGAACTGGCCTTCCCTCACCCGCGGTCCCATGGGCATCCCGGGCATCCCCAGCCCGGTCATCTTCGGCTTCGAGCTCACCAGCTCCGCCCACTGGTACTACCTGATCATGGTGTTCGCCGTGCTGATGGTGTTCGTCATCCAGCGGCTCTACCACTCCCGGGTGGGCCGGGCCTGGGTGGCCATCCGCGAGGACGAAGTGGCCGCCTCCAGCATGGGCGTCTCGGTGTTCGGCTACAAAGTCCTGGCCTTCACCCTCTCCTGCCTGATCGCGGGCCTCTGCGGCGCCTTCTACGCCCACTTCGTCTCCTTCATCAGCGCCGACCAGTTCGGCATGAGCGAGTCGTTCCTGATCCTCACCATGGTCGCCCTGGGCGGCACCGGCTCGATCATCGGCCCCATCATCGGCGCGATCATCCTCATGGCGATCCCCGAAGCGTTCCGGTTCCTGGATGAATTCCGCGGGGTCCTCTACGGCGCCATCCTGATCTTCGTCATCGTCGTCAAGCCCGAAGGGCTGGCCGGGGTGAAGGGGCTGTTCGCCCCCGCCTCGGGCGCGCCCCGGTTCCCGTGGTTCCACCGGGAAGGTGCCAAATGATCCTCGAAATCACCAAGCTCGAAAAGAAGTTCGGCGGCCTGGTGGCGGTCCACGACGTGGACCTGTCGGTGGCCGAAGGCAGCATCCACGCCATCATCGGCCCCAACGGCGCCGGCAAGACCACCTTCTTCAACAACATCACCTCCATCATCCCGGCCGATTCCGGCCAGATCGTATGGCGGGACGAGCGCATCGAGCACCTGTCGCCCCCGGCCATCTCGGCCAAGGGCATCGCCCGGACCTTCCAGAACATCCGGCTGTTCGCCTACATGTCGGTGCTGGACAACGTCCTCACCGGCACCCACAACCTCTACAAATCGTTCGTCTGGGGCGCCATCACCCGCAACGGCCGCTACCGGCGCGAGGAGCGCGAAGGCCGGGAACTGGCCATGGACCTCCTGACCAAGGTAGGCCTGGCCGGCAAGCGCGACGAGTATGCCCGCAACCTGCCCTACGGCGAGCAGCGCAAGCTGGAGATCGTCCGGGCCCTGGCCAGCGGGCCGAGCCTGCTGCTGCTGGACGAGCCGGCGGCGGGCATGAACAACGCCGAAACGGCGGAACTGGTGCAGTTCATCCGCAGCCTCAAGGCCGACGGCCTGACGGTGCTGCTGATCGAGCACGACATGAAGCTGGTCATGAGCATCGCCGACCGGATCACGGTGCTGGATCACGGGGTCAAGATCGCCGAAGGCAGCGCGCTGGAAATCCAGAACGACGACCGGGTGATCGAGGCCTATCTGGGCAAGAGGAGGGCATAGGCTTGGCACTTCTGGAAGTGAAGGACCTGGTGGTCCACTACGGCAAGATCAACGCCCTCAAGGGCGTCTCCCTCAAGCTGGAGCAGGGGGACTTCGTCACCCTCATCGGCGCCAACGGCGCCGGCAAGACCACCCTGCTGGGGGCCCTGTCGGGGGTGGTGCACGCCACCTCGGGCACGGTCGCCTTCAAGGGCGGAAGCGTCTTCAACCACACCCCCGACGCCATCGTGGCCCGCGGCATCTCCCACGTCCCCGAGGGCCGGAAGATCTTCTCCGAGCTGTCGGTGGAGGAGAACCTCCAGGCCGGCGCCTACATCATCCAGGACAAGGCCCGGGTCCGGGACCTGCTGGAGCGCAACTACCAGCTGTTCCCCCGGCTGAAGGAGCGGCGCAAGCAGGAGGGCGGCACCCTGTCCGGCGGCGAGCAGCAGATGCTGGCCATCGCCCGGGGCCTGATGTCCGATCCGGAAATCATCTTCCTGGACGAGCCGAGCCTGGGCATCGCGCCTATCCTGGTGGACAAGATCTTTGATTTCATCGTCCAGATCAACGCCATGGGCAAGACCATCCTGCTGGTGGAACAGAACGCCAACCTCGCCCTGCAGGTCGCCCGCTACGGCTACATCCTGGAAACCGGCAAGATCACCCGCGAGGCCCCCTGCGCCGAACTGCGCGAGGACGACGCCATCCGCCGGGCCTACCTGGGCGTCACCGGGGAAGCCTGATTCAAGGGAGGACATCATGAACAAGCTCAAGCGCCTGGACGCCGTGCTGAAGGGCAGGAAGCCCGACCGCGCCCCGTTCTGCATGTGGTACCACTTCGGCAACCAGCACGCCTCCGGCAAGAAGTTCGCCGCCATCACCCTCGAATGGTTCGAACACTATGACTTCGACTTCCTGAAGGTGATGAACGATTACTACTACCCGATGCCCGAAGGCCTGGAGGAGGTCAAGAGCGCCGAGGACCTGGGCCGGCTCAAGCGGTTCGACCCGGAAAAGAGCGACTGGAAGGAACAGCTCAAGGCCATCAAGCTCATCGGCCAGGCCCTGGACGGCAAGGCCTACTTCATCGACACCCTGTTCGACCCCTGGCAGTGCCTGCTGAAGAGCCTGGCGGGCGAGCACCTGCTCGACCTGGCCATCACCGAACCCGAAGCGCTCCACCAGGCCCTGGACGTGGTGGCCGACAACCTCATCAGCTACAGCCGCAAGTCCCTGTCCCTGGGCGCCAGCGGGATCTTCCTCTCCATGCTCACCAGCCAGAACACCCTCGACCGGGAGTTGTTCCTGACCTTCGCCAAGCCGGCGGCCATGAAGGTGTTCGCGGCGATCAAGGACCTGGGCCGGATGAACGTCGCCCACCTGCACGGCGCCGGCATCTACATCGACGACCTGCTCGACTTCCCGGTCCAGGTGCTCAGCTGGGAGGACCGCAAGCCGGGCAACCCCTCCCTGGCCGAGGTCAAGGGCCGCTGGCCCGGCGTGGTCATGGGCGGGGTCGACATCGACCAGGTGCTCTGCGTCACCCCTGCCCGCTGCAGGGAAAACGTGCGCGAAGGCATCCGCCTGGGCGGCAATACTCGATTCATCCTGGCCAACGGCTGCAGCATTCCCACCTGGATGCCCCCCGTCGCCATCGAAGCCATGGTGGAGACCGCCAAGGCCTGACTTTTCCGTTCCAACCCGGCCATGCCAGCGAGGCGTCGCCCGTTCTCACCTCAGGGAGTATCCATGTCCGACGAAAAGTGCGTGACCCAAGCTGAACTGACCGAAGCCATCCGCCTGGCCATCCAGGACCGGGCCACCTGGTTCTACCTGCTGATCCAGGAGTTCAAGGCCGCCGGCTACGAGACCGACGAGCCGGTGAAGAAGGCGATCTTCAAGTTCGGCCAGATGAAGGGCCAGAAGATCGGCACCGCCGCGACCCCCAAGGCGTTCTTCGACGGCATCGGCAGCCCCAACGCCCAGCTGGCCTTCAAGATGGAGAACGCGGGCGTGGCCGAGGACAAGGGCGCCTACCGGTTCCACCACTGCGCCCTGGTCGAGGCCTGGAAGAACCTGGGCGCCAGCCCCGAAGAGGTCGCCCACCTCTGCGACCTGGCCTCCTGCGGCGACTTCGGCGTCATCAGCTGCTCGCCCGCCCTGGAGCTGAAGTTCAACAGCCTGATCGCCAAGGGCGACGCCTTCTGCGAACTGGAAGTTTCCAAGAAGAAGTAGTTTCAGGCGCCCAGCAGATCCTGCACCGACTTCACGATCGCCGCGCCGGTCATGGGTTTGTGCAGGATCAGCCGTACCCCGAGCTTGGCCAGGCTGGCGTCCAGCTCCGCGTCCCGGGTGGCGGTGAGCACCACCACCGGCACCGCGGCATCGGCCCGGCGGGCCATGCGGGCCACCTGCGCGCCGTCCACGTGGGGCATGTTGTAGTCGGTGAGCACCACGTCGGGCCTGCCCTCCTTCATCCGCTCCACCACCTCCAGGGGCGAGACCGGCAGCAGATCGTCCACCTCGAAGCCCAGCTCCTCGAAGGCCTCGCGCAGGAACCTGCGCATGAAGCTGCTGTCGTCGATCACCAGGATTTTTGCCATTTCCAATGGTAGTCCACTAACCGGTCATTGCCGTCGGGTCGGACCGATTTCCGGGGCGCGGGGACCAGGCGTTGAAAATCAGGGTTGCACGAATGGATCGAATAAATATGTTTTATACATATTGTTCACAAGGAGCCATTCATGCCTGGTTTTCCCCGCATCCTTTCCCTGGCCCTGTGCCTGGCCCTCCCGGCATGCGCCCAGGAACGCTGGAGCGCCGCGCTCACCTGGGACGCGAACCCGTTTTCAAAATACGAGGCGACCTCGAGCCTTGGGGGCGTGACTTTGCAACGCGTGGACATCACGCCCGATCCGAATTCCGGCCTCGGCCTCCAGGTCGGCTGCCGGGTCTGGAACCTCCCGGCGAAAGCGGAAGTCAGCCTGACCGGCGCCTACCGGTTCAAGGCCACCTCCAAGGCCACCGTCACCATCACCGGCGCCGGCAGCGGCACCGGAAAGGGGGACCTCAGCCTGCAGTCCTTCTCCCTGGGCGCCGAACTGACCTGGCACAAAGCGGTGGATTTCGGGTTCGGCGTCCTGGCGCGTTTCGCCAAGTTCTCGGCAGACGGCGATGAAGTCTCCGGGAGCGTGAGCACCTCCCGCCCCTGGCTGACGACCCATGTGGGTTATTCCTTCAAGACGGATAATGCATTCAAGCCTTTCGTGGCCCTGCGCTTCGGCGCGGGCCTCGGCAGCAAGAGCGTCCCCCTGGCATCGGAACTCGCCCAGCCGGCGGGGCGCGAAAAATGGCTGAAGGCCTTCGACCCCACGGCCGAGGCGATGCTCCAGGCCGGGGTCCGGTTCTAGGATCGCTCCGGGTTCGCCACGCCCATCTCCTTCATCTTGCGGTAGAGGGTGTTGCGGCTGATGGAAAGCGAGTGGGCGGCCTTGCTGTGGTTGCCCCGGGCGGCCCGGAGGGCGTTGATGATGGCGGCCCGCTCCAGCTCACGGATGGTGCGGACCGGGCCGATGCTGGCGGGCTCCGGGGGCCGGGCCCCCTGGTCGCGCAGGGAGTCGGGCAGGTGCCCGGGCTCGATGGTCCGGCCTTCGGCGTTGAACGAGGCCAACTCCATGACCGAGCCCAGCTCGGCGATGTTGCCGGGCCAGGGGTAGGCGCAGAGCATGACCTGGGCCTCGGCGGATACCCCGAGGGCGCGGCCGAACTGCAGCCGGAGCCGCTCCAGGCTCCGCTCGATCAGCAGCGGGATGTCCTCGCTCCGCTCCCGCAGGGGCGGCAGCTGGATGGTGAAGTGGTTCAGCAGCTGGTAGAGGGCGGCCCGGAACGATCCGGCCCGGAGCCGCTCCTCCAGGTTGCCGCCGGTGGCGGCGATCACCCGCACGTCGACCCGGATGGCGCGCTTGCCGCCCAGCCGCACCACCTCGCCGGAATCCAGGATCCGGGCCAGGATCGACTGCATCTCCAGCGGCAGGGCGTCCACGTCCTCCAGGAACAGGGTGCCGCCGTCGGCCAGTTCGAACTTGCTGGGCTGGCCGGTGGAGGCGCCGCTGTTGAAGGCGCCCGGCTCGAACCCGAGGAACTCCTCGATCACCAGCTCCCGGGGGATGGCCCGGCAGTCGAAGGAGAGGAACGGGCCCCCGGCCCGGCCGCCGCTGTTGTGGATGGCCCGGGCCAGGGAGTTCTGCCCCGCGCCCTGCTCGCCCACCAGCAGCACGCTGCCCTTGGCGTTGACCGTGGCCAGGGACTCGCGGCGCAGCTGCTGGGCCGCGGCGCCCTGGCCGACGATGTCGCCGAGGGTCATGCGCGCCTGGGACCCCAGCAGCCGGTTCACCAGCTGGTGCACCTGGGCCATGGGCCGCAGGGTGACGATGAAGGCCTCCGGCTCCCCGCCCCGGTTGCGGATGACCCGCAGGCTCGCGGAGAAGGCCTGCTTTTCGCCGTCGATCTTGAAGCTGGCCTCCACGTCGTTCAGCTCTTCGCCCCGGCCCACGGCCCGGGACAGGCTTTCGGACAGGGTGATGTGGTCGTTCAGGGGCCGGCCGACGATCATCGAGGGCTTGATCCCCAGCAGCCGCCCGCCCTGGCCGTTCAGGTGGGTGACGATCCCCTGGGTGGTCCAGGCCAGGATGCCTTCGGACACCGCGTCCAGGGTGGCGTTGAACTCCGTGGCCTGGTCGTTGGCCTCGCGGATGAAGTGCTCGGCCTGGAGCTGGTTCTCGACCGCCCGGGCGGCGGCGAACACCACCCCCAGGGACTGGGGCGCGCGCTCCGGCTGCTTCTGCAGCAGGCCGACGATGCCGATGGGCTGGCCCGCCGGGTCGTACATGGGCGCCGCGGCCGAGTAGAGGCCGTGGAACGGGCGCAGGAAATGCTCGGGGCCCAGCACCTGGACCGGGATGCCCTCCAGCAGGGCCAAGGAGAAGGCGTTGGTGCCGATGGCGCTCTCGTCCAGGAAGGCGCCGGGCCGGAAGCCCAGGGCACGGGCCTCGGCCTCGATGTCCGGATCGCCCAGCAGCTCGAACACGCAGGCGGAGCGGTCGGCCAGGATCAGCAGGGCCCCGGAGCCTTCGATGAACTGGTAGATGTCTTCCAGGACCGGCCGGGCCACCATGCCCAGGAAGTGCTGGGCCGTGGCCAGCGGCATCCGGCCCTGGCCGGCGTACACCCAGTGCGGGCTTCCGCGGGGGTCCAGGCGCGGCGCGCAGCGCTGCCAGGAGGCGGCGATGAGCGGGTCCAGCCCCGGGTCCGGCGTGCCGGATGCGGTGAACCGGTCCCAGGCGGCGGCCAGCCCCGCGGCGTCGATGGGCCTGCCCGACGGCTGCATTCAGGCCTCCTTCGCCGCGGCGGCGCGCACTTGCTCCGGGGTCTCCAGGCGCAGGGCCCGGAGCGCCGCTTCGCGCTCCCGCTGGTAGTCCAGTTCGCGGATCAGCTGCTTGGCCCGGGGGATCGTGGGCGCGCTCATGCTGAGCTCGTCGACCCCCAGCCCCACCAGCAGCGGGATGGCCAGGGGATCGCCGCCCAGCTCGCCGCAGATCCCCACCCACTTGCCGTGGGCGTGCCCGGCCTCCACCACCTTGCGCACCAGCTCCAGCACCGCGGGGTGGAACGGGTCGGCCAGGGCGGCCACCCGGGCGTTGCCGCGCTCGGCGGCCATGGTGTACTGGGTGAGGTCGTTGGTGCCGATGGAGAAGAAGTCCACCTCGGGGGCGAACTGGGCGGCGCGCACCGCGGCGGCGGGGATCTCGACCATGATCCCGGTCTCGATCCGGTCGGGGACCTGGCGCCCGGCCGCCCTGACCTCGTCCCGGGCCTCGGCCAGCAGGGCCTTGGCGGCCCGCAGCTCGCCCAGGGTGGCGATCATGGGGAACATCACCTTCACCGGGAACAGGGCCGCGGCGCGGACGATGGCGCGCAGCTGCACCTTGAAGAAATCCGGCTGGGCCAGGGAGATGCGGATGCCGCGCCAGCCCAGGAAGGGGTTCGGGTCGGCCCGCCCGGCGTCCAGGAACGGCATCGGCTTGTCGCAGCCCACGTCCAGGGTGCGGACGATCATCGGCCGGCCGTCCATGAGCTTGGCCAGGTCGCAGAGCACCGAGAACTGCTCGCCCTCTTCGGGCGCGGCGGGACGGTCGAGGAAGATGAACTCGGTGCGCAGCAGGCCCACGCCTTCGGCGCCGGCCTCCACCGCCTTGCGGGCGTCCACCAGGGAGCCGATGTTGGCGCCGATCTCCACCCGCCTGCCGTCCCGGGTGATGGCCGCGGCGCCGCTCTGGGCCGAGGCCTGGACCGCGCCGGCCCGCAGCGCTTCCTGCCGTTCCAGGAACGCCGCCACCGCCGCCTCGTCGGGGTCGAGCAGGATCCGCCCCCGCTCGGCGTCCACCAGCAGGAGGGTGTCCTCGGGGATGGCCAGGAGGTCCTCGCCCAGGCCGACGATGGCGGGAATGCCGAAGGTCCGGGCCAGGATGGCGCTGTGGGAGGTGGGCGCGCCGCGGGCCGTGCAGATGGCCCGGACCATGGCCGGGTCCAGGCGGGCGGTGTCGTCCAGGGTCAGGTCCTCGGCCAGCAGGATGCCCGGCGAGGCGAGGGTCGGCGCGCTCGGCTTGCCGCCCAGGAGGTTGCCCGCCACCTGGGCGGCCACCGCCATGACGTCGTCGGCCCGGCCGCGCAGGTAGTCGTCCTCCAGCGCCCGGTACTCCCCGGCGATGGCTTCCGAGGCGCGGTGCCACGCGGCGGCGGCGTTCAGGCTTTCGTCGAACACCATGTGCAGGGCCGGGTTGCGCAGGGCCGGGTCGTCCAGGAAGAGCAGGTGGGCCTCGAACAGGTCGGCGGCGCTCCGTCCGGCCCGCTGGGCCACCTCGGCCAGGGTGGCCCGGATCCGGGCCCGGGTCAGCTCCAGGGCCTCCAGCAGGCGGCCCCACTCCACCCGGGGATCGGCGACGGTGTGCTGGGGAATGACCGGGGCCGAGCTCCGGAGATGGCGGGCCGGGCCCATGACCATGCCGCCGGAGGCGCAGAGCCCGTCCAGTTCCGGACCGGCCGGGCGGGGCCGGGGCGCGGCGGCGGAGCCCGGGGCCTGGGCCGGGCCGTCCGGGTCGTCGCCGAAATGGTCGTCGGCCAGGGCGCGCAGGGCGTCCAGGGCCGCTTCCGCCTGGACCCCGGAGGCCTCGATCTCCATGGTCTGGCCCTGGGACAGTCCGAGCATGGCGATGGCGTTGATGCTCTTGGCGTCCACCGGGCCGCGCCCGCTGGACTGGTTCCGCACCTGGATGTGGGTGTCGGGGAACCGGCCCGCGGTCTGCACGAACCGCGCCGCCGGGCGCGCATGGAGCCCGAGCCGGTTGGGGACCACGATCCGCGCGGTCCGGGCCCCGGGACCGGGGCCGGGGAGGCCGGGATCCTGGCCGCCCTCGGGCCGCAGGTGGCCGGCCTTGGCGGCCAGGGCGCCGCGGGCCTCCAGCAGCACCCGCTCGAGTCCGCTGCCCATGCGGGCCTGGATCGCCGCGGAGACGGCGCCCTCCACCAGCGGCGCCTCGCACAGGGCGACCCGGGCGCGCCGCTCCGGCGGCAGCAGGTCCAGGGCCATCTCCGCGCTGAGCACGGCGCTGCCCAGATCCATCAGGACCACCACCCCGTCCTCGGAGTCCATCTGGCGGATGGCCTCGGCCACCAGCACCGGGTCGGTCCCCAGGGGCCGGCCCGGCAGGGCCATGCCGCCGGCCGCGGCCATCTTGACGTCGGGCCCGGCCATCTCCCGGGCCAGTTCCAGCACCCCGTCGGCCAGCCCGGCGCTATGCGAGACGATGACGATTCCGATCACTGGCCGCTCCCGTCGCGCATGTCAGGCCTGGCCGCTCTCGGCCGCCCAGGTGTCCGCGGCGGCCCGGATGAGCAGGCTGGAGGAGGTGGCCCCGGGATCCTGGTGGCCCGCGCTGCGCTCGCCCAGGTAGCTGGCCCTGCCCTTGCGGGCCACCAGCGGGATGGTGGCCAGCATGCCCTGTTCGGCCGCGGCGGCCGAGGCGCGCAGGGCCGCCCGGATTCCGGCGCCCTGGGCGGCGGCCGCCTTCAGGGCCTCCAGCGCCGGGATCAGGGCGTCCAGCATGGTCTTGTCGCGCAGGCCGGCCTTGCCGCGCATGGCCACGCCGTCGACCCCCGCCTCCAGGGCGGCGGCCCAGTCGTCCAGCGACAGCTCCAGCTTGCCGCTGGCGGCGGCCCCCAGCTGCAGGAAGAAGGTCCCGTAGAGCGGTCCGCTGGCCCCGCCCACGGTGGAGACCAGGGTCATGCCGATGGTCTTGCAGATGGCGCCGATGTCCTTGTCCGCCACGTCCGGCAGCTTGGCCAGGACCGCCTGGAAGCCCCGGTCCATGTTGCTGCCGTGGTCGCCGTCGCCGATGTCGGCGTCCAGCCGGGTGAGCTGGTCCTTGTGCCCGGCGATGGCGGCCACGTAGGCCCGGATCCAGGTGAGCACGTCATCTCGCAAGATCATGGAGCGATCCTCCTGATGGGGATGGCGGGGAGGGACATGGCCTCGATTTGAAGTGTCCCGTTTTTGATCAATATCGTCTTTTTGGCTGTTCAAGCATCCCGCGGATGGCCCCTTTTTGTCAATTTTATTTATTGATTTGATCCATGTTGAAACATCAGCGCGGACCCGGGGAGCCTCAGGGCGGGCAGACTGTCCCATTTAGGACCAGTCAGCCCCCCGGGACCCGAAAGCCACAGAAGCTATTACTCTTGTTACATGGTCAAAAGCCGAACCCCCCATGCGCTCGCCCCGGATCTTCTGGACCGGGTGCGCGACCGGTTCCGGGACTTCCCCCTCACCCGGGACTGGCAGCTGAGCATCGATGGGCTCCAGCCCGGCAAGGCCGCGCTGAGCCTGATGCCCTCGGAGCGGACCGTCAACGCACCGGGCGGGGTGCTGAACGGCGGGGTCCTGGCCACCCTGGCGGACATCGGCTGCGCCATGGCCCTCTGCACCTACTTCGACGGCAGGATGCCCTTCGCCACTTCGGATCTGCATATCCGCTATCTGGAACCGGCCGACGCCCAGGTCCGGGTGGAGGCCTCGGTGATCCGCGCCTCCCTGCGCAGCGCGATCCTCGAGTGCCGGCTGCTCTGCGAAGGCCGGATCGTGGGGCTCTGCACCGCGCACTTCACCATCAAGGGCCGGCCTGAACCCGCTCAGTAAAAAACGGCATGGAGCCTGGGAACTTCCACATATTTAACAGTACACTGTCGGTGTGGAAACCCATGTGCCTCGTCTCATCCTCGATCTCGCGACGGTCCTGGGCGTGGCTGCGATCATCACGCTGGTGTTCCGGCGGCTGAAGCAGCCGGCGGTGCTGGGCTACATGCTGGCCGGGCTGATCGTAGGACCGCATGTGCCCATCCCCCTGGTGGCCGACGTCGGGAACGTCCAGACCCTGGCGGAACTGGGCGTGGTGCTGCTGATGTTCTCGGTGGGGCTGGAGTTCGATTTCCGCAAGCTGCTGGAGAAGGGGCCCTCCTCCATGGTCCTGGGCACCGTCCAGCTGGGCTGCGCCACCTGGCTCGGCTTCATGGCCGGGCGCGCCCTGGGCTGGAGCTTCCCGCAAAGCGCGTTCATGGGCTCGGCCCTCTCCATCTCCAGCACGATGATCATCGCCAAGCTCTTCGAGGAGCACGGCGCCAAGGGGCACCTGCGCGACCGGGTGCTGTCGGTGCTGGTGGTCCAGGACCTGTTCGCCATCCTGCTCCTGGCCGGACTGGACGCCACCTCCGCCTCGGGCTTCGGCACGGCCGGGCTGTGGCTGACCCTGGGCAAGGTGGCCCTGCTCCTGGCCGGACTGCTCGGAGCCGGCGGCATGGTGGTGCCCCGGCTGCTGCGCTGGGCCGCGGATCGGGGCCGGGACGAAACCCTGCTGGTGGCCTCGGTGGGGGTCTGCTTCACGGCCGCGGTGCTGGCCGACATGGCCGGATGCTCCCTGGCCCTGGGCGCCTTCCTCGCCGGGGTGCTGGGCTCCGCCAGCGGCCGGGTCCACAGGATCGAGCACCTGGTCCTGCCCCTGCGCGACATCTTCGCCGCCATCTTCTTCGTGGCGGTGGGCATGCTCCTGGAGCCCCGCTCCCTGGCGGCCCAGGCCGGCCCCATCCTGGCCTTCACCGCCGTGATCCTGCTGGGCGACACCCTGGGGGCCACCCTGGGCGGGGCCCTGGCCGGCCTGCCGCTGCGCACCGGGTTCCGCACCGGGCTCGCCCTGGCCCAGCCCGGGGAATTCTCCTTCGTGCTGGTGGGCATCGGGGTGCAGGCCCGGTTCCTGGGCCCGGACTTCCTGGCGGTGCCGGTGGGGGTCTGCCTGCTCACGGCCCTGCTCGGCCCCACCCTGTTCCGCCGCGGCGATGCCCTGGCGGCCGGCCTGGAACACCGGATCCCCGCCCGGATCAACTGGTACCTCAAGACCTACCAGTCCTGGGCGGCGAAGCTGGGGCGCTTCTCCCTGGGCCGCGGCCCGGCCCCCCTGCGCCGCCCGCTGATCTTCCTGGTGCTGGATGCGGCCCTGATCAACGCGGTCATCATCGGCTCCGCCCTGCTCAAACGGTATCTCCCCTGGTTCCAGGCCCCCAAGGCCGCCATGGGGTTGACGGCCTGCCAGGCGGTCCTGCTGGTGGCCCTGGCCTGGGCCCTGTGCGGCCGGGCCGGCGAGATCGCCAGACGGATCGTGGTGCCCCTCCCCACGCGGGAGGCTCCGCCCCTGGCCGGACGCAGGCAGCTGCTGGCCTCCCTCAGCCTGGCCCTGCTGCTCATGGTCGGGGCCCCGTCCCTGGCCCTGCTCCAGCCGTTCCTGCCCGAAGGTCCCATGCTGGGGGTGTTCCTGGCCGGCCTGACCGGCTTGCTGGGACTGCTCTGGACCCA
>TBL_comb47_HYPODRAFT_10002571_pt1 | contig 22265 bp, 10 predicted proteins | sample TroBogypolimnion_40_FD_10682 | JGI IMG/M metagenome (IMG submission 10682)
GCACGACAAGGGCGGCGATCAAGCACGCTGCGATGCGGCGCGTGGGGGGATGGTGCATGGACGAGAAATAGACGTTGACCATTTGCAGATCAAGTCTGATTGCAGTTGAGCGGCAACGCTCGCATGATGCTGACGCACAGGAAGCGCGCCCGTCACGGTTTCACGAAAGCCCGAAGAGTGAGGTGAAACCAAGGAAAAGAGGCCCAACCCGAGCGTCGTGGCGGAGTGCAATTGTCGCGCCCGCAAGAGGGGCACGGGCGGCCCGCCCGTGTGAATGCCAGTGTCAAGCCCACATCCAACAACTGCCTGGCATCCACAGCCGTTTGCAAGGCGTCCATCGGCGACGATACTGCTCAAGCGACAGGTGTCGTCGGGCAATGGGGATAAGGTGTGGATTCAGGCGAACTCGAGTCTAGAGTTGACACTCTCCTTGGCACGCAACGTCACGTCCCTGGCCAGCGCCAATGCCTCGGGGTGCTTGGCGTCTATCAGGTTGATGAAATTCTCCCGGTCGAAAAGCCGCTTGATGCTCTCGCGGCCGCCGTCGGCGATCTTGCGGCATTCGGCGGCAAAGGCAGCGTCTCCCATGTCGGCCGCCATTTACGCGGTGGCACGCAGGCTGGCCAGATACAATCCGCTCAACCAGGCGATCTGCCCGTACCAGGCGGCGTCAAGGGTATTGCGTTGTGCTCCGTCGAGCAGGCCATCGCCCTGGTCCATCTTGATGAGGCATTGAATCGCCAGTTTGATGTTAGGCCATAACTCCTTGAGCCATGCGCCGTCGGTGGTCAGCGTGGCATCGTACCAGGTGTCGTGCCACAGACGCGTAGATGACGTGATTTCAGATTCAATATCTTGCATGGCATCTGCTGTGGCCCGCTACTTGGCGTTGGCAACGCTGATGACGGGTTCCTTGACATCTCCGGATTCACAGATGACGCGGAACCCGACGTTGAAGACACGCTGCCAGTTCGGATAGGCAAGACGGAACGCGGAACGCGCCCGGATCGGCCGGTCATAGAACGAGCCGCCACGGACGACTTTGAGCCCTTGGGACAAGCCGTTGCCGGGCTTGTCCTCCGTATATGGATAGGGTTGGTAAGTTGTCAGCGTCCATTGGGCGGCGTTGCCGTGCATGTCGGCAAGCCCAAAGGCGTTGGGCTGATAGCGGCCGACATCACTGGTGACAGTCGCGCCATCGTTGACGTTGGCGATTGCCGGGATCCACTTGGGCGAATTGCCTTGGCACAGTTCCAGGAGGCGGTTGTCAGCCAAGTTGGCGAACTTGCTGAAGTCGGCATCCACTGCTCCGTAGTTCAGCGCCGTGGTCGTTCCGGCCCGGCACGCGTACTCCCACTGCGCCTCGGTTGGCAGGGTGAACTTGAGTCCGGTCTTGTTCGACAGCCAGGCGCAATAACCAACTGCCTTGTCCCACGACACGCGCACGACCGGCTGATGGCTGCCGTTGAGCGGCAAGCCGGGTCCAACATGATCCTTGTTGAAGTAGTTGATATATCCGCTGTCATGCGTCGAATCGTAAAGCGCGAACTGCGCGTTGCTCGTTTCGACCTTCGCCATATAGAACGGCTTCTTGATCTGCACCTTGCTCAGCGGGCGTTCGTCAGGATAACCGGCAAGGTCACCCAGGATGAATTCGCCCGCCGGGATAAGCACGAGTTCCATCGTTTGGCCGCCACCAAAATCAATCTTCAACTCCGCCGGCATGCCCGCTGTGGTCTGGCGGCGCTTGGCTTCGGCCGCGTCAAACGGCCAACCGTCAGCTTTGATGTCTTGCGCTGGCACCGGTGCCTCCGGCGCCGGTTTGACGAAGGCGACCGACTGAGTCGGAAGCTCCGGGATGAGTTCGAGATCCTCGTCGTAATTGGCGGTTTGGATATTCATATCGACCCGCAGCTTGCGGTTGTCGCATTCGCGTCCGCGCTGCTCGGTCCATGTGCCGTGATCAGGGACATTGAGATCGATCCAGGTGTACAACCGGTCCCAGGCTTCGGCATCGAGTTTCACGTTGTGGTGGCCTTTCTGCAACATCTGGATCAGTTCACTCGTCGAGGCGTGCCACTCCAACGGGACTTGCAGGTGGATGTCGCTTTCCGGGCCGGGCCGGCGGACATACGGATGCAAGGCAATGTAGGATTGATCGAAATTCTGCCAGCCGCGTTCTTTCTTGGCGCGGAAATCCAGCAGTGTCTTCCCCTGGGCCTGCTGGGTGCCGTCGTGACAGCCGACGCAGTACTTGTCGAGCACGGGTTGGACGTCGCGCGGGAAACTCAAGCCGCGGGCCGGACCATGCCACGGCGTGATTTCTGATGCTGTCATGGTGGTTTCCATGGCCCGCTTGAGGACCGGCGCGGAGTTCTGCTCTTCGTGGCAACCCATGCAGGTGAGCTTTTCCCCGGGCATCGCCGTGTACCAACTCCGCATGACTTGCACCGCGCGACCTTCGGCGTCAAGCGGCTGAATGGCAATCGGCGTGTTGGCCGGCACCTTGAACATCGCCGAGCCGTCGGGATTGACCGGCACGGTGCCGAGGATGCGGTGGACGTCCCAGGGGCCATCAATGCCGATGTTGATGTGGCCACCCATGTTGTTATATGCGTAATGGATCGCATACAATCGCAGCTTTTTGACCGTGCCGCGGGGCACGCCTTGGAGACCGGGGCCGGAGTACACGTCGGCAAGAACGAGTGTCGCGTCCTTGCTGGCCAGGTTCACTTTGTCAGGAATGATCGGGGGCCTTGGCGTTTTGCGGAACGGCACCGGCTCTAACAGCGCATAGCCGGGCTGCTCGGCAAGCAACACCATGTTATCGAAGATATCCACCAGATAGATGCCCCAGTTGGCGTTTTCCTTGGGCTTGGCGGACACGAGGAAGTACTTGTCGTTGAGCGGATACGGATGGAGAAACTTCGGCCAGCTTCCATCGACCAAGCCATCGCTGATCGTCGGCAGCACCGGCTTGTCATAGCCGGGAATCCGCTGCACCGCCGGCTGTGCCTCATTGCGGCCCTGGCCGGCATCAAACAGGACCAGTTCGCCCATCCGAGGCACGCCATGATGGCCGGAGACGATCGCCACGAATTTCGTCGGGCTGCCCGGAATCGGTCGCGCATAAAACGTCGAGTTCGGCCAGTATGAGTTGCTGTGGATATAGGCCTTTTGGTCGGTTCCGTCGGGATTCATGCGAAACACGAGGCGTGAGTGATAGTGCGCCGAATCGCTGTATTCCCAGCGGGTGTACATGATCTGTCCGCTGTTCATCACGGTGGGGCACCAGTTCTGGTCCTGGTCGAACGTCAAACGGCGCACCGTCTTGCCATCGGTGCCCAATTGATAGAGGTTTCCGACCGGGTCACCACCGCCGACACATGGCACACCATGGAAGCAGGCGGTCGAGACGAAATCAATCCGGCCGTCGGGGAGATAGCAGGCGTCGAAGTTGTCGTATGTCGTGGTGTCGGGCGTCACCTGCCGGATATTCTTGCCTGAGGCATCAATCTCATATACCTGCCAATGATTGTTGTCCTTCGTGACGGACGAAAACAGCATCTTGCCCGCATCGAAATGCAGGTCCACGTCGCCGACGAATTTCCCGCCCTCGGGTTTGAAAAACGTCGTCAACGTTCCGGTCGGGCCGACCGGCGACAGGACGGCGATCTCGTTATCATAGCCATAGCGTCCGGTCGAGGAGTTGACCTGCCAGTTCTGCGGCAGTCCGAGTTGGCCCGCTCCGCGTTTGACCAGCAGCAACTTATCAAAGTTCAACAGCGGGTTCGCCAGCAAGGCCTCACGCTCCAATGCGCGGAAGGCGCCTTCGTCCGGTTTTTCCTCCAATGCTTCCAAGCGTTTCAAGAACTCCGGCCCGCGTGCGTATTGGCCTGGAAAACTCCGCCCGAGATCCTCAATTGCCATTCGCAGCGCCTCGACGTTCATGCTGGCAGGCAAGACGGCTGCATCGGCGAATTTGAATGAGAAGCCGCAACCGGCGCTGCCGTTGAAGATTTTGACTAGCAAGCGGTTCTCACCGGCGACAAGATTGAACACCACCTTGTCCCGGTCCGGCGGGCCTCCCGTGGCGGTATTCGAGTGGATCTTCTTGTCGTTCAACCAGACTTCGATCCCGTCGTCGCTACAGAACCAGGCGGTGGTGTTCGTCGCGGTCTTGGAGGAGATCACACGATAGAGATAAGTGGTGGAGGAATCCGTTGCAGCCAAACCATTGAAGGTCCCATCCGGCCAGTCCCTGTGCTTTGTCCAGACCGCTTGCCCCTTGTCATTCACGGCCTTGAGGTTCACTCCCTGCTCGGGAAACAGCGCATCGTCAAACCCTTTCGATTTCAACGCCTCCGTCGCATACCAGACGGGGGATGCCCTGTTGATAATGCTCCCGGCGCCTGTCGATACAAGTGCCACCAAACATAATCCGATCTCTGCAATAATTGATTTCCTCATGTGTTTTTTGCTAGGTGATGATTGATTGAAGCGTTTAAACAGCGCTACTGCTTGCTAGAACTATCGTCTGCCACCAGGAACAGGGAATGGACCGGTGGAAGTTTCACATGCACACGGGTGATGGGACCTTCCTTGCCGGCACAAATTTCATACTCACCGGGTCCCATCGTTCCGTCATGCGGGTTCCAGACCTCGGGTGTCAACTCGCCTTGCAAAGTCACCCAGGTATCCACCGCCGCATCAGATGAATTGGCAAGGAAAACCATGGATTTGCCATCCTTCACCTTGTGGATATATGAGAAATCCCCGCCCGGCGTCGCTAGATCCCGGTCGATCACCACATCGCCGTCCGGCAGAGCATCGGTTAGAACGGCCTTGAGCGCCGCCACTTGTGGTGAAGGAATGAACCAGGCTCTTCCGCCCTTGGCATTTTGGTGGCAGGCCGCTGCCCCGCGCTGGAAGAGGTTATGGCCGTCGGCACCGCGGATCGTCCATTCCGCGATGGACGCGCTGTCGGTGGCGACCGCCTCCATGAGCAAGCGGACCTTGGTGGTGGACACGGGAGCAAAGGTGATTTCCTTGCGCTCGCCGAGGCGTTCGCCTTTTGCCTGATCGATCCATTTCGCGCCGTCCCAGGTTTGGACGCGATAGCCGCGCACACGGTCGAAGGCTTCGTTGACCACCACACCGGTGATGGTCTGCGGGCTGGCGAAATCCGCCTCCAGCCATTGGGCGCCCTTGCTGCCGTCGGCGGCGTTCCAGCGCGTCTGGTCACTGCCGTCCATGCTCATGGCCGGGTCGAAGCCACCACCGGCCCACGACGAGGATGCACTCACATGCGGAAGGTCGTCCTGACGTGCCACCTCCGCACCGAATATGTCGATCACCAATTGGCGGACTTCGGCGTCGGCACCGGGCTCGGCGGCGCAATCCGGCAAGCGGGTTGTGGCGATGACCGCGCCGCCCTGATCGTAGAACTGTTTGATGCGACGCAAAGTAGCGACATTGATGCAACGCGAGCCGGGGATGATGAAGGCGCGCCAGCGTTCGCAATTCACCTTGCTATTGAGGGTGATCGTGGCACCATCGACAGTGCAATTCTCATCAAGCACCTCGGGATGGACGAAGGTGAAATCGCGGCGCACCCCCAAGGACAACGCCTCGCCCACCTGCATGTAATCAGCCTCGGGAATCTCGACACAGCCTTGATAAGGGTCGCCGGGACCGAACCAGGAACCCGCCTGCAGCGTGGCGATTGGATAGAGCACACCGATGTCCGCGACATGCCGCCCGCCTTGCAGCAGGCGCTGGAGACGGCCGATATACTGGTTGTAGCTCGGCAGTTCCGGGCCATATTTCGCCGACCCCGGCGTGAGGTCCGGCTTGAAGACGAGGGTCGCCGGATCATACCACACGGCGTGCGGCACCATGGTGTTGATGCCCTTGGCGAACTGGTCCATGGCCTCCTTGTAGAGATTTGGCAGGGGCAGGTCCATGCCGCCATAGCATTCAACCATCACCTGCGGCCGGTCATAGTTGAAGCCGGCCGAGCTGACCACCTTGTAGGCGCGCGAGGCGCGGCCGTAGGCGAAGACCTGGTCGATGCCTGGCATGCTCTGGTATTTGAAGGCTTTCATCAGGTCGCCGACGGTGCCGATCACCGGATTGGCCACCTCCTCCTGGTCGGCATGTCCGGTTAGGCCCATGTGATGCGCGGCGCACCAGTCGTTGATGGTCTTGACGAAGCCAGTGGCGTACAACTCGGAGCGCATGCCGAACAGGGCGTTGCGTGCCGCCGCGGTGTCGGGACCGATGTCGAACCACAGCGCCGGATAGAGAGTGATGGGATCGGTCTTGAAGCGGGCGCGGAAGTATTCATTGAAGCGCTCGGTCCAGGCCCGGCCGCCCTTGACATGATAGAACGCCGGCTCGTCGTAGAAGGCGCCGTCGATGGTGGTGCCGAACTGGTCCGGCATCGCGTCGTGATAGGCCTGATAGGTCAGCTCGATGAATGCCCCCACCGCCTTGGGTTCCAAATAGTCCACCAGGCCCGCGCCACCATCGCGCACGCAGGTGAAAACCATCACCTTCCACGTGCCGACCGGCACATTCCAGCGCAAGCTGCCGTCCTTGACCAAAGCGGTGATGTCGAGGCGCTTCTTGGTGACTGCCTCCATGGCCACCGCACCCATCAGGGCACCCTCCGGCACGGCCTGGGTGAATTCCTTGGGTCCGCTCACGTCCGTGGCGAGCATGTCGAGGCGCTTGCCGAGCGCCTCGGGATGCTTGCTGGCTAAGAGGCCGCCGGCCGATCCGCTGGGAAACCAGAACTCATCGTAAAGGCACATCTTCATGCCCAACCTGCCGGCCTCATCCACCGCAACCTTGTATTGCTTGAGAAACTCCGGGCTCATGAAGTCAAAGCCCATGCCCTTGCAGGGAAGGATGCCCATGCCGTAGTAGCCCGCCGTCTTGCAGGCAGCCACCATGCCCTTGGTCTTGTCCGCATCCAGCGTGCCATTCCAAAACCACAGCGGACGGGAGTGATACCGCAAGGGCGGATTTGCGAAGTCGGCAGGCAAGGATCCGACTGGGCCCGCCTCCGCGCCCCAACCGACTCCCGTCGCAAGAGCTAACATAACATTTCGGACGCCTTTGATGATGGAGAAGCGATTTGGCATTGCTATTTCCGTTTGTATGGAATTCTACAGCGAAGTCCATGCATTTGCAACATTAATATTGATGTGGAGAAAAATCGGACGACATTGAAAATTCCGTGGCTCAACGCTTGGTTGGAGGCTTCATACTCATTTCCCCGCCACCCCTGCAATCCTCACGTTGTCGATCAGGCCCATGCTTTCCCCCTCACCAAGGATGAAGGCCAGGGTGTGGGTGCCGGAAGCGACGGTAAAAGCCGGTGTGGTGTAAGTGTTCCACTTGTCAGAGATCTGCGATGCCTGTAGCGCCAGCACAGGCTTGCCGTCGATGCTCGTTGTTATGGGCGTGGCTACCGTCCCATAGTTATTGCGTTTCACCGCATCGAAACTCACCGTGTAGCTTCCGGCGTCGAAGGTGATGGCCTGTGAGATACCATTCCCGGCACCGCGCATGAAGGCACTGTGGCACGTGCCATCAGGGGCAGTCGGGGCGAAAATCGGGCCACCGGTGACCAGGTTGATGCCCACCTCGTCGCCTGGCTTCGCTTGTATGAAACTCCATGCGGATCCGCTCGGATTCCTACCAAATGTATCATCCTGTTCATTCAAGACATCGAAGCTCTCAAAGCTGGGGTTTGATAGACCGACGGCCCCCAGAGCCGGCGTGACAGTCACGACGTAGGCCCGGGTGGAACCGTCCGGCGCGGTGATGGTATAGGTCCGGGGATTGGTGAAATCGTTGACAGAGCCCGACGCCGGGTTGCCTTTGACTAGCGGCGAGCCGGTCCGGTAGGCGGGCGCCAGTTTCGTTAGATCCGTGGCCTGCGGCACTTGCACGCGAATCTCATTGCCGGCGATCGTGGCGACAGGCAACCCCGGGAAGGCGAAGTCCAACAGGGTCGCGATGGGTCCGCCTTGCAGGGTGGCGACAATGACCGTGGGGTTTTCACCAAAGTCAGCGGGTGAAAATTCCGGCACGACAACGGTCTGGATGCCGCTGTCCGCTTTCGCAATGGTTAGCGGTGTTTTCTTCGGGTCCGCGAGAAAGCAGGCGCTGGCGATCCTGGTGGTCATCCCGGGCAATATCAGCTTGCGATCGGCGGGAAGCTTATCGACGCAGAGATAGAGCAGATTGTCCTTGCTGGTCACCCAGCCCCAGGGCAGGGCGCGCCCGCCCCAGGGATAACACAGCGGCCGCGTCAGCAACTGGGCCGCTTTGGCCACGTTCACATAACTGGCCAGATCGCGCATGGCGATGACCGTGTATTGGTTGTCCTTGAGATACTTGGCATACTCCTCGAAGACCACCGGATTGGTCCCAACGGCGGGATGCTCTCCATCCGGCACGCCGTGGAATGTCAGAACGACCGCCTGTCCGGCACTCGCCTGCTTGACCGCCTTGTAGAAGAGGTCCCTGTCGCGCTGGAGGTCGCTGTCACTGATACTGAAGGACGGCACGTCAAGCGGATTGTCAACAGTCGGTCGATAGGGGCGCTCGTGGCCGCCCCTGGCGAAGACATACCCCTTCTCTGACAGCATGGGGAGCAACTTGTTGTTCACGCTGTAGAAGGGCCAGCAGAAGGTTGTGGGTTTGGGAATCTTGTTAGCCAGGCAGGCTTCCTCGATTCCCTTCACCGCCGCAAGACAACCGTCCAGCCCCGTGGCGCTCAACTGCCCGTGGCCCACGGTGTGGTTGCCGATTTCAAAGCCCATGTCGTTGAGCGATTTGATCTGCTCCCAAGTCATGTACCAGTCCTTGCGCGTTTTGAAGCCGAATGCGTCGGAGACGAAAAGCGTCCCGCCGAGTCCGTATTTCTTCAACATGGGGCCGACCACCGTCGCATGACTCAGGCAGCCATCGTCAAACGTGAGCACGACCAGCTTGGCGGGAATCGGCTCGCGCAGGATGCCATACGGATCGCCCGCGGCTTGCTTGGCTGGCTCTGCCCCGACGACTGCTAGGCCCGCGATTGCCACCGTGCATACCAGAGCTGTTCTCGTGGTCATTTTCATTTCCCGATGCTCCTCAGCTCCGGCTGGGTGGTCGCGGCTTCGATCGCCTTGACGGCCTCCTCGACGGAGGTGACGCGCTGTTTGTTGCAATCCCCCGGGAAATGCCCGGCTTTGGTTTCGGCATTGAACTGCTCGATCAATTCCTTGAGTTGTGGCAGCACGGCGCGCGCGGCGGTGCCATACCCGATGATCTCCTTCATGATCACCCCGGTGCGGCTCTCGCTGCCATGGCCGCCCTGGGTTTTGGCAAACTCAACGCCCGCTTCGAGGCCTTCCTTGAAATGATACTTCGTCAGCGCCTTGAACCCGCCCATGCGAATCTCGTTAGAGAACATCTTGTCCGCCGGGCTGGGCGATTTGACAGCGGCGAAAATGGCCGGTGAAAGCGCCTGGACATCCTCAACCGTGAGGTTGTTTTCAAAATAGCCTTTCAGGCGCATGCGTGCCATGCCATCGGCGTTGGTGGACACCACGCGGATCGCCGGATAGACCAACTGCGGATCGGTGGTCTTGAGCGTGTTGGCCAAGGGCCCGTCAAACAAGGCCCATGCCAATTGGCCGTGCGTTAGCTGGATGGGATCGGCCCAGTCGATCGGTTGGAGCGGCTCGGCGGTCTTGACCAGCGCCTTGAGCGTGTCGGCCACGCCCGGTTTGGCCTCGCCGCCCATGCCCCTGATCGCCGCCGCCGCCTTGAAGCGCAGCCAGCGGTCCTCGTGGGAAAGCAGCCTGACAAACACCGGCAGCGCCTCGGCACTCTTGAGGTAGCCGAGGGTCTCGCAGGCACCCTGGCGCGCATGTGCGTCGGAGCCTTCCGCCATTTTGATCAACTCGGGCACCATCGCCTTGGCTTCGGGGCGCTTGGCCAATTCCTCCGCCGCCCAGCCGCGGGCCACCGGCGACCAATCGTCGAACGCCGCGACCAATTGCTGCGGGGTCAACTTCTTGCGGTCCAGGTCGAAGCGGCCCGAGGCAATGGCTTGCGCCACCATCTGTTTGTCCAGCAAGTTGGCGGGGGCCGCATTCATGCCGGTGATATAGAGGTTTTTCAAGGGCATCGCATAGGTTAGGACATAACTGGCGGTGGGACTCAGCCCGCTGTAGCTGCTCTTGCCGTAATACGTGTTGTCGTCGGTCTTGCCGCCGCCGTATTGCTCGCCACCATCATAGACGAACGCCCCGTCGCAACGCCGCTCCAAGTCGAAGTGCCAGGACGCTTCCTTGAAGAAGGCCGCCGCAGCCGCAGGACCGCCCACGTTGGCGCCCAGGGCACCCCACAGATAACTGAATCCCTGGCCGGTGTGTCCGTACTCGCGGTTGGCGTATCCGGCCGTCGCCATCTTGGCGAAAAACTGTGCGTCCTTGCTGCGGTTTCCCTGCAAGCCGAAAAGCATGGCGGTCATCGAGTTCTTGCCGTTGTTTTCATGATAGGGCCACGGCTCGTGCTCGCCGTAGGGAATGCCTCCCTTGTCCACATAGTAACCGAAGAACTTCGTCGCCCGCTCGATCGCAGCGTCCACCTCGGGGTCCGCCACACCGCACTTCTTGCCCATCACAATCGCCAGGTTGGCCGCCAGTCCCGCCGCATTCACCGGGCCGTAGGGCGGGATCGAACCGTGCAGCTTGCCGTCGCCCGTTAGGTCGGCAAAGCCATGACCGAAGGTGCCGTACATCCCCTGGCCTTTGGCGAAGGCAAGCGTGAATTCCTGAACGGCATGAAAAACCGCCTTGTCGTTGGTGCGCAGGTAATACTCGCACAGGAACAGGCCCCTGTATCCATCCCATGCTCCGATCTTGCCGTATTCCAACTTCAAATTGGACGGTCCCATCTTGCGGGCCAATGCCTGCACCTTGGGCAGGTAAGCAGGGTTGCCGCTGGCCAGCAACGCCAGCCCATTGACCGCGCCGTTCCAACTATCTGATAGCGGCTCCTTTTCAAGCACCTTGCACGCCGCTTCGAGGATCCGCCTCGACTTGGGGCAGTTATATGGAGCGGTCTCGCTGTAGGTCCCCATCACGTTGAGCTTGAGCTGCACCTCCTCCGTTTTGCCCGCCCGCCAGCGGGTCAGCTTGAGAACGCCCTGGTTCGCCTCTTTCTCCGCGTCCTGGATTGCCAGGGCGATGCTCTTGCGGGCATCGTCGCTGAACAATTTGCCACCGGCACCGAGAATCACGTCGTCCACCTTCATCACGCCGTCGGCGGGCGATTTGGCGCCGACGTGGCTCACCAGGATCTGCCGGCTGCGCGTCGTGGTGCGGCCTTGGACACTCTCGAAAAAGTCCAGGGGCCGGGTGTATATGAAACCCCGCATGCCGGTGGCGCCCAGGTTGTAGGATGTCGTGCGTTCGATCGCGCCGCCTTTCGTTAGATCCGTCGGTTCCGGCGATGGATCCCCGGCGCGAGCGCTGCCGGCCAGCATCGCGACGCTGGCGAGGATGCCGGAAAGACGAAGGACTGCGGTGGATGTTGGTGATGTCGTTTTCATATACATGGTTGGCTAGATATTCGTTCTTTGCTATTTGGAACTCGGTTTCGCCGGCAAGATCGGCACGTCGCAGAACGTGAGCGCGGCAATGCCGTTCTTGCCGAAGATCAGGTCGTTCTGATTCCAGTTCAGCTCTTTGAGATAGGTGATCTTACCCGCCGTGGCGGGTGATTTCAACTGGAGCGTGACAATGTTCCCACTTACCGCGCCCTTGGCGACCTTGTCCTTTTCATCATCCAGATAGAACTGGCCGGCCAGCGAATCCAGCCAGATGACCGGTTGGTCGAACTCCAAGGTGATCGCCTCCTTCGCCGCGCTCGTATAATATGCCTGTTTGAGATCCGGCGCGGTGATTGACTCGGGGACCTTGCGGCCGTAGGTGTCCCGCTCGACGAGCGGTTGCATCAGGCGGACAAATTCGGACCAACCAACCAGCGGATAATGGCAGGGTCCGGGCGGTTTGATTCCCAGCGTGGACATGACATCCAGGTTGGAATAAAGGCGCGGCAAGGTCCGCTGCACCTCACGCAGCATGTCGCCATGACCGCCACCCTGGCCACAGCCATTGGGCCAGATTTGGAAGACATAGTAGTGACGGATGTTAGGCATATCCTGCTTCCAGGCCATCGATAGGTTCATGAAGTATTGGTGATAGGTTTCCCAACCATACCCGCCGTCGGGACCATCCAAGCCCTGATCGGCTTCGCCCTGATGCCAGAAAACGCCGCGGATGCCGTGGGTCAGCCGGGCATTCTGCACCCGCCAGAGCATTTTGCCGTACATCGTGCTCAAATCAAGCGGCTTGGCCTCGTTGCGCTTGTGCTCGTCGATGCGGGTGCCACCGACCGCGGCCTGGATGATGCAGATGGGCATTTTCTGGCTGGCTAACAGGTGTTTGGCGAGATCCATACCCCACCAACCGAGTGCTGTGTCCGAGCCGGGAAGCGGCCTCCAGGCCGGGGAACACCACAGGTTGGTCCTCTTGCTTGGCGATTCCTTGGTGTTGTTGCCGAAACGGTCGCGCACCCAATCGGACGAATCGCCCCGCCCGGTCGGGCCACCATAACTGCGGATCCACTCGCTGGTGTCGGTTGGCGATTGTTCACCGGTATCCAGAGCCAGCGCATTGGACTGCCCGTCGATCAACCAGGCATCGCCGCAGACCAGGTTTTTCACGGTCTGCACCACGGTCTCGGTGGCACCGGTCTTGGTGCCGAACTCCACCTTGTATTTGACAAGGCCGGCCTTGAGCTTGGTGGTGAGCGCATAACTCATGTCCGCCGCGGGCTTTGCTGTCTCGGTTCTGACGAGCTTGTCGTCCGCATAAACTTTCAGGAATACGGAATCCGCGGCTTTGTCCAATGTGCCATTGTAATAGAGCGAGCCTTCGTTCTTGTCATCCCTGGCAAAGAACTGCCCGTCCTCCGGTTTTTCATCCTTGGCCGGAGTTCTCTCTATCCATGGATCAATCTTCGGTTCTATTATGTTGATCGATGTGGTGGCCACGGTGTCGGCACCGCCGTTGCTGATGGTCGCCTTCACGGTGATCGGACCGCTGTATTGCGAGAGTTTGAGGATCAGCCTGTCGGGCGCGATCTCCTTCATCACCACTCCGCCCGTGACATCCCAGGCATAACGCAAGTCGCCAACGCCCTTGGCTTTCATCGCGGCCAGATTCTTGATCTCCGGCACCACCTCGATCGAGTCCCGGCCATTCCATGTCGCGGGCGCCTTAAGGGTGAACACCGGCTCGGGAATGTCCTCCTTGATGGTTACGGGAATATCCAGGGTTTTCACTCCATCGGCATAGACGGCCTTGACGTGCAAGGTGAACGACTCGTCGCCGGTCACGCGACTGCCGACGGTGTAGCTGAAACAATCGACGGCGGTCATCGTCTCGGTGGCACCCTTCTTGACAATCCAATAGAGTTTCTGCGCGCCGCCGGCCTTGACGGTGACGGTGGCCAGCTTGCCTTCCAACACGGTCACTTTCCGCTCCGAAGCCGCGAAGGTATTACCGGACTGAACCAGCGGCCCGACCAGCGTTTGCAGGGACTTCTGATTTTCGTACTGCAGTTTCACCCAGTCGGCTGAGCGGGCCTCGCTAGACACGCGCACCTCGTCCATGTCGCCGAGAAAACCGTTGCCAATCTGCATCCGCACCGGCGTGAGAACCTCGATGGTGGATGCCCCGGGAGCTTTCATATCGAAGCGACCATTCACATAGATCCGGTCGTCTTGGCCGTCATAGGTATAGACCACCTGAATCCATTCCGACTTTGGAAGCACGCTGGTTCCTTGCACACTGCTCTTGTTGTTATTTACACCGACCCTTGATGGCGTGCTCAGGAGTCGCAGGGTCACCCCACCGAGTTTGCCCCACTCCACGACTGTCGTATTCATCTTCTCGGCCTTGACCCATGCTTCGGTGGTGTGGGGGCTGGAGGCAAATGGATATTTCGTGATCCGGTCACCACAGAAAATCCCCTTGCCACCGGCAAAATGACGGCCCGCGCCAATCGCACCGGAGGCAGCCGTTGTGCCCAGATCGGTCGAGTCAACAGTGCCGACGCAATCAAATATCTGGTGGGACATTTGGTCCTGGTTCATGTGCCAAACGCTCAGGTACCCGTTAGAGCGGTTGAAGACCGCAGCGCCGTCGGATTCGCTGGGGACCTGGGAATTGCCCCAATACATCTTGATTTCCTGCAGGGCGTTGCCCTGGATCCTTGGGATGCGCACCCAGATGCCAGCGGTTCCTGCGTCCGGGTCCCAGTAATCGATCTGATAAGCGAGCGGCACGCCGGTAGCCGTGGCAAAACGGATGGCATTGGTATTCTCGCCCAGGTCAAACCAATCCTTGCTCAGCCGCACCAGCACGGGAAAGTTCTCCAGCGAAGCCGTAGCCGGCAGGTCCGCGCCATCCGGAGTGGTCAGCAGGAACAAGGAACCGGAATGTTTCCAACTCTTGTATTTCACCGCGGCCATTTCGCCCGCTGGAAGTTCCGCAGCCTTGGCCGGCGGGAGCGGCGGATAGGCCGTTTCAATCCCGTACTTGGCAGCCAGATAGCCACCGACCAACGCCTCGTCCTTCGGCCCCAGGATCGACTGGTAACCGAGGATTTCAGCCACGTCGAAATCGCATGTCGTCAACCCGTCGTTGTTGCCGAGCGCATAAGCGGCCTCGGTCTCGTTGGCATTGTTGACGATGATTTTGAGGATCATGAACTGAGTGATCGGCGCGCAATCGAACAAGGGACCCGGCAGCACCGTGCCGTTTTTCGAGACCGCCGCCGGAGAGACGTCGGTCCAGAACCCAGTATCATTGCTAAAGGTGTTATAGCTCGAACCGCGGGCCTTGAGCCGGCCTAACAAACCACTGGCGCCGTTCCATTTGGGATTCGGCGAGCGCAGCACGAGGAAGTGTTCCTTGGCGAAGAACGTGCCGTCCATGCCGAGCCAGCCCTTGCGGAACTGCAACGCCGGTTTGGAATTGAGTTGATTGGTCGCAAGCAGCGGGGCCACGCCGCCGCCGGTTTTCGCGTGGTGATTTTGACCCGACAAGTCCTTCCATTCCTGCACGGCGCCTTTGGTGTCGGCCGTGACGCCAGTCCCGGCATCAAACCAACAGGCCAGGCCCTTGGTCACGGCAAGCTTTGGCGGCTGTGGCAGTGTCACGGCCCCGCCGGCCCTGAAGCTCAATGATTTGTCAGCCCACAGGCTGTCCACCGCGTTGGTGCCGCGAAACGTGTAGTAATAGGTCGCGCCCGGGGTCAAGCCGGCTAGCGAGTGGCTAATCGCCGTCGTGGCCAAATTGGTGAAACTCTTCTTCACCGGCACCGAGTTTTCCCACAGATTGGCGTCGGTTCCGCCATCACTGGTTCCCCAATAGACGCGGACATCGTATAGCGATTCAGGGCAGGACAGCGTGGCGTTGAGCACCGCGGAGGTGGCGGCCGATACCGTCGCCGGCGCGTTGGTCAGGGTGGCGGCCGGGGCCATGCCTGGATTCGCCGAGTAGCCGGTGGTGATGCCGTACTTGGCAGCCAGATAGCCGCCGACCAAATCCTCGTCCGCCGCGGACAGCGGGGTTTGATAGGCAATGATCTCGGCAATGTCCATGTCGCACGACGCCGAATCGGCCGCTCCGATTTGATAGGAGCCCTTGCTCAGGTCGTTATCGTTGACGTCGATTTTCAAAATCATGTATTGGTTGATGGTCCCCATGTTGAATGGCGGCTCCGGAAGTTTCTTGCCATTCATCGAAACGGCCTTCGGGTATTGGTCGCCACAAAACTGCGTGGAATTCCCGCTTAACCGGAAGCTCGACGCCCGTTTCCACCGGCGGCCGAAAGCACAACCGTCGCTGTTCCACTTGTCGTTCGGAGAACGCAGGACAACAAATTGCTCCTCGGTGACAAGCGGCCTCTCGAGGTTGAGCGCACATCCGCCGGCAACCGTGCGGAATTGCACCGCCGGTTTCGAGTGGATCTGATTCTGTGCGAGCACGGGCGCGCCGCCAACAAGGCCAGCGTCATTGCCATTGCCGGAGATGTCTTTCCATGTCTGCACGACCCCCTTGGCATCAGCGGTCACCCCAACTGCCGCATCGAACCAGCAAACCAAGCCGGCCTTCACCGGAAGCTTGTCGGCGCCGGTGGCAGGCACTCTGGGTTTGAGCGTGGTGAATTGAGCGCTGGCGTTGGCCCAGCCCTGGCCGCTCGCGTTGCTGGCGCTTGCCCGATAGAAATACGTTTGGCCGAAGATCAGCTTGTTGGCGGTGGCGGCGAACTCGGTGGTGTTCTTCACACCTTTCAGCTCGATTTTGTTAGCCCAGGCAGCGGCGTTAGTGCCGCCATCGGCCGGGCCGTAGTAAACCGTCACGTCGGCGTCGCCGCCGCCGTCCAATCTGCCCTGGAGTTTCGCTTCACCGGGCGCGACGTTTGCGGCGCCGCTCCGGTTGTTGATCTCCGGCGCGGCATCGACGGCTGTCAAACCGACCATGATCGGCAGCAGCACCACAACTCTCTTCCATATTTTTTTCATAAGCGGACTAGTATGGGGTTATTTTTCAACTTTCGGGGAATCTGGATTGGCGGTGCCGTCCTGAGGTGGGTTTTGCCATGTGCGTTGGGTCACCGGGAACATCGAGATGCGAAACTTGGTGCAGCCGTAGGGGACGAGACTGGCGCTTGTGACGGAGTTGCCGGCGACCGGCTTTTCGGGCAAGGATTGGACATCGGTCGGCTGCCAATCGAAGGCTTGGAGCGGTGCATCCAACGTGACAGGAGCATTCAGCGACCAGTCCCAATGCGCGGGCATGGGCCGGCGTTTCACGGTGATGCCGGCATCGCGCGCGGTGGTGTCGGCATCGAGTGCGTATTGCCATTTGGCATCCGCGGCTGGAGTGTTGGGGTCCACATCGGCCACCGGCAGCGCAAACAACAAGGGACCCAACAGAACACTCGCATACGGCCGGCGGCACGGATCGAAGTATTCATCGCCACGATAACCGAAATATTTCCGGTTGGCGGATGGCACCTCGGTTTCATAACCGCGAACGACCCCCGGCGTCATGGGGAGTTGCAATTCGACGCGATCCTTCTTACTCCAGGTCCGGGCGATTTTGACAAAGCCCTTGTTGTCGCGCGTGGCCGGAACTTCGGAATCATTGACGGTGATCCGGGGATTCTCACACCACCCTGGAATGCGCAGATAGAGCGGGAATATGGCATCGTTAGATGGATCCACCGTCATGCGGATTGATTCGTTAAACGGATAGTCGGTGCTGGTTTGGATCGTTACCGGCACGCCGTCGCCCGCCAGCGCGGTGACCGTGCTCGGTCCGTACAAGGTGGCTGCCAGGCCGTTGTCGTAGGTCGCCATCCACATGTGAATGATGTAGTTGGGAATGATGCGGTTGACCGCGCCGACACAACACAGGACCTTGGGACAACCCAGCTTGTCAAACAGAATGCCACTCACTCCCGGACAATTCGGTTGTGGCGCGGGCAGGGAATCGGCGCGCAGCCGGTTAGGCGATTGATAGTAGGACATGGTTTGGAAGTCGCGGGCGATCGGGGCGGCCCCGGCGTTGAAGAATGCGCGTTCCATGCGGTCGCCCCAATCGTTGTCGCCGCGAACGCGGTAAAGCCACGACGAGGTCAGCAGCATCGCGGTGACATCGCAGGTTTCGGTTTTGCGAAACGCGCCAATGCCGGACGCGTATTCCTCGCCGGAGGGGACGCCGTAAGGGAGCATGTGCTGGCTATCCAGCCATTTCTCCGCGCTTAGCGTCGCTTGCATCAGGTGCGCGTCGCCGGTCCACGGATAGACGATGGCCGGCAGGCGGATGTTTTCGTAAAGAATGACCATGTGCCCCGGCGCCACCTTGCCGGATTCCCAAACCTTGAATTCCTGCACCACTGGCGGCTGGGCGATGGCTTTGAGCGCGCGATCGAGGATGCGCCGCTCACCGCTGAACGAATACGTCTCCATCATGGCGTCCAAATTGCACAGTCCGCTCACGTCCGTGGCCGATGGAGCCAGGCGCATGTCACCGTCATAAGCGGCATACACTTTGACCAAGGCGTCGAGCACCCGTCGGTCGCCGGTTCCCTGATAGAGTGCCACCAGGGCGCGGCCCATTTGGGAATGCGCCCAACTATCAAATCCTTGCGGTTGGTAGTTGTTCTTCCAATACATGAACGAGGTGCCGGCAGCGGCCAGGTTGACGCCAGCCACCACCGGATCCAAACGCGCGCGGATTTTTCTGACGAGAGCGTCGTCGTGCAGGACCAGTCCCAGGCGCAGCGCCCCGTCGAGCCAATAAGCGGATTGTTCCAGCGGCCAGCCGGTGCCGTCGGGCTTGGCGTTGGGAGCGTTGATCTGGCGGCCTTTCCAACCGTCGGCAAACACCGGATGCCACTCATCCAAATGGCCGCTGATGCCATCGCGCGCGGACACCGCCCAGTCCTTTAACCAGCCTTGCGGCTCGACCGCGCCAATGGGCAAGGGCAGGAATGCCGGCTTTACCAACGGCTCGCATGCCCTGGCATAGTTGACCTTGTCAGCAACGGCAGTCGCTGCCGGCAGGGTCAGCAATAGCAGCACGACTTGCGTCAGTCGTGTTGTCATAGGCAGGATGATTTTCCGCTTGGCTTCGTCGTGCTTGCCGGCTTTGATAGGTTTGGGAGCGGCGGTCATTTCCTTGGCGGGCATGAAATTACGGAAGGAAGCCGATGCTGCGTTCGGGCTGGGCCTTGCGGGCGGTGTCTTCGCTGATGAGCTGCTTGATGGCATCGAAGACGGCGGCGAACTGCTCGTCGTATTTCAACTCCATGGCCTCGATCTTGCGGGCGAGGTCGCGGTTGGAATCCATGAGGCGACGGAGTTGGACGAAGGTGCGCATAATGGCGATGTTCACCTCGACTGCCCGCCGGGATCGCAGCACGCTGGAGAGCATGGCCACGCCCTGCTCGGTGAAGGCGTAGGGGAGGAACTTCCGGTGCTGGCCGCGCTTTAAGGTCACAGATTGTGATCTTAAAGGTGAACTCATCACAGATTGTGATGAGTCGGTGGCGGTCTTGGGATTCGTGGTCACGGATTGGGCTCTTGAACGACGAACTTCTTCCGCTTCCTCGGGTGTGACCTGGAACATGAAGTCGGCAGGGAAACGTTCCAGGTTGCGCTTGACAGCTTGATTCAGGGCACGCGCCTCCACGCCATAAAGCATGGCGAGGTCGGAATCGAGCATGACTTTCTCGTGCCGGATCCAATGCACCATGGGCGCAATGGCGTCGGCGGAGAGGGTGATCGGTTGGTCAGGCATGGGAAATGGACGGTGCTTCATGGAGCCGCCCTTGAGGGTCTCGAAGGATTTGGGAGATGAGGCTTTCTTGGCGGGCATCGGATTGGTGAATACTGTGGTCAGTGGGCAGCCATCGTCTCAATCCCAGCTTCCCTGCGTCATTGAGGCAAATCGCGGGGCCTTGCGGAAGCAAATTATGGGAGAATCTGGTAATCCAATGGAGTGAGGGGAATCCGGCGGGCCAAGGCGGGGAATGACGGGTGCGGCGGCGGGAATGAATGAAGAGGCGGCGGGCAGGATGCCCGCGCCACCGGCGGCCCGGGCATCCTGCCTGGAGCTGACAGTAGCGGGCGGTCTGCCGGTCTTTCACGCCATTGACGAAGCCATCGCGTCTATGGCCGGACCGTTCATGTGCCAGACACTCAGGTAGTGGAGAGTGGATTCATGGGTGCGCGGTTTTGATCGCGTATTTGGCCGCCAGATAGGCGCCGACCGATGCTTCCTCCGAGGCGGTCAGCGATCTGGAGTAGCCGAGCAACTCGGCAACATCGAATTTGCACAGCCAATGGTCGCCGTCAATGCCACTGAGCAGATAAGTGGTCGGCTTGGTGTCGTTGTCACTTACGGTGATCTTGAGCACCATGAAGTCGGTGATGGTGCCAAGGCCGAAGCCAACCCGGCCCTGCTTGTTTAACGGCACTGGCGTGCCATTCTTGGAAACGGCAGCCGGGAACGGGTCCTCATCGAACCCGCTGGAGCCCTTGCCGTCAAGGAAGTAGCCTGAGGCGCGTCCCGACTCGCGACCGAGGAAACAGCCATAAGTGCTCCAAGTTGAGGACGGGGAACGCACGACAATGTATTGCTCCTTGACGAAGATTTTGCCGCTAACGAGAGTGCGGCAGTCGCCGGTGAAGCGGACCACGGGTTTCGAGGCGATCTGATCGGGCACCAGAGTCGGGCAGTTGTGTTCCTTATGGACTGCATGATGTCCGTTGCCGGATCGGTCGTTCCAGATGAGCACCTGCTGGTCGGCATCCTTGAAGATGCCGAAGGACGGATCAAACCAGCAGACCAGACCGGAAGTAACGGGAACCGTGTTGCCATCCACCGTGATTCTCACAACGGTGGACGCGCTGACCTTGCCGGTGTAATCGGTGGCCCTGGCGGTTAGACCATACTCGCCCGCCGGCACATTTTTCCAATCCACCGAATAGGGAGCGGTGGTGGAGGACCCGATCAGCGCATCGCCGTTATAGAAAGCCACTTTAGACACCTTGCCGGGCGCCTCCGCGGCATCGGCCGTCAGTGTGATGGTCGCCGGCGGACCGTAGCTCGCGCCGTTTGCCGGAGCGGTTAGGATAACGCCCGACACGGGATAGAGCAACTCCTGCGGAATGATCGAGCAGCCCAGGCGCGACGGCATATACCAATACAAGCGCGCAGAGGCAGGGCCGGCATGATGATAGTACTCCATTTTCACGCTGTATCTCTGACCGGCCGTCAAAATGACCGCAGCGCTGTCGTTCCACAGCTTTGTCGTATGGTCGGTCCAGTCGTTGATCACTTGTGCGCCGTTGATCCACAAGCGGACCCCGTCGCTGGTGCGCGTGGAAAACCGGTAGGTTCCGCTCTCCGGTGCCAGCACCAGCCCGCTCCAGCGCACGCAGTAGGCAGCCGTGCCCAGCGTGTTGACAGGCGGCTGCGACGCCCAATCAAAGTTGACTGACGGGTCGATCCGTGTCGCTTTGAGCGACTTGAAATCCATGTTGTCATAGTATAAGCCCTTGAGTCCGGTGCCGCCGGTGCCCACGACAAGGTTCACCGCCGCGGGCGCTGAGGCGGTTAGAGCGTCGGCAGCCGTGAACGTGAATCGGTCCATGCCCAGATAGCCTGGCGCGGGAGTATAGGTCAGGTCGGGCGCGGTGCCCGTTAGAGTGCCGTGGGCCGGCCGGCTTGCGACCTTGTAGGTCACCTTGTCGGTCCGGCGGGAAGAGCCGGCCAGGGTGAGCCGCTTGGCCGTGTCTGGCTGAGTGACGAGGATTTGCGGGCTGGCGACTGGCAGGGCGTTGACCAATGCCGGCGCACTTGTGGCGGCCTCAATCGCGGCGATGGTCTTGATGATCTTAGGGGAGTTGTTGTCACCTGGAGGCCACGCGGCCAGATAAGTATAGAGAACCGGCAGCGTCCGCCTGGCCGCCTCGCCATAAGCTGGCAGGCTGTTGAGGGCCCCCTCGCCCAAATGGCCCCAATAGGTCACGTTACCCAGGGAGATGTCGATTCCCTCATCGATGCCATGCTTCGACAGCGCAGCCATGGCCGCCGCCACCGGCCCGGAGGTGAACATCCGGTCACACGGCCCCTCGGTTGTCGCATCCTTGAAAAGGTCCGGCGCCAGTGCCACAACATCGGCCAGCTTCAAGCGGTCCTGGACAAAGCCGCTGGTGATTTCGCGCCACATGCCGGCGGGATGTTTGATGCCGGCACGGACTGCCGGATAGAGCAGGTTTTTGTCGGCATTGATGGTGTCGCCACCCAGTTCCTTGAACAACGTCTCGGCGAGGTAGCCGTTGGCAATTTGCAACGGATCGTTCCAATTGAAGCCGGCCTCGAACGGATAGGTGGGCGCGACATTGGTGACAAAGGCCCCTAACATGTCCGGCACGGACGAGGCCGCCCCAGCCTTCATCTGACCGAGCGCCTTGGCGGCCTTGGCGCGCACCCAGATGTCGGTGTCCTTGAGCCGGCGGGTCAGCGCGGGCACGGCGCTGGCGGCTTTCATGCAACCCAGGGCGGTGCAGGCCGCCTCGCGCTGATTGGCATTGGCGGGATTTT
>TBL_comb47_HYPODRAFT_10002572_pt1 | contig 22223 bp, 19 predicted proteins | sample TroBogypolimnion_40_FD_10682 | JGI IMG/M metagenome (IMG submission 10682)
TTGCTAAGGCTATACGGACGCCTGGCATATCAATTATGTTTGATGATTTAAGCCCCACCATTAAAGCATCGGGTTCATTTCTGTTCATCACCAACACTAAGTCAGTGTTAGCCATTCGCAATGCTTCGCTAGGGTTGTTTTTTAAACCGCTGACATTTACCGTTTTCATGGTCTTTCCTTATAGGAATATAAGATGAGCCTATTATATAGGCTATTGATGTAAAGCCCAATGAATGTAAAAACAGTAACCAATACTATTCAATTTCAACAACAATTTAACGGGTGACTTGATTTAAGACTTTTAGATTTTATTTAGATGACATTAAAATTAAAGCCCTGCTGGTTAGCTGTTATAATTCCGAAATTTTTAGCGTAATAACAGAAGGTTAGCTTTAATGAATTTGGCATATACGTTGTCTGGCTTTGCCGTAGGTTTATTGGTGGGTGTTACTGGTGTCGGTGGCGGCTCATTAATGACACCTTTACTGGTATTTTTATTCGGTTTTAAACCAGCCGTTGCAGTGGGTACGGACTTACTTTTTGCAGCGATTACTAAAACCAGTGGCGTTTGGGTACATCATGGCAAACATGGCTCAGTGGATTGGAAAATTGTTGGCTGGTTAGCCTTGGGCAGCTTGCCTTTTGCGGTAGCGACCTTATTTGTATTGAAATATTTGATGTCGGTAGGGCAAGAAATCACGGGAACAATTACCTTTACTTTGGGTATTGCCTTAGTTTTAACGGCCTGTTCTTTATTAGTGCGCAGCGTACTTATTACTAGAGCGGCAAAAGCGCCAGTGATTGATGATGAGCATAGTACCCCCGAGAATGCTGCACGCTTTAAGCATTTACAAATACCCGCAACCGTCTTAATAGGCGCGGTGCTAGGCATCTTAGTAACACTGTCTTCAGTGGGTGCTGGCGCCCTTGGAACGGTTGCCTTGTTGTTTCTATATCCTAAAATGACCACGCTGAAAATTGTCGGTACTGATTTGGCACATGCCATACCTTTGACGGCAGTGGCGGGCATTGGCCATTTGAGCTTAGGTAATGTAGATTTAGTGTTATTGGGTAGTTTGTTGCTAGGTTCTTTGCCCGGAATCTGGATAGGTAGTCATTTGAGCGCAAAGATTCCCGAAAAATTCTTGCGTCCTTTTTTGGCTTCTATTTTAATGCTCATAGGTCTTAAATTTATTTTGCAATAGAAATGCTTAGTGCTGACAGCTCTTACAAAATACCGTGGTGCGATTAGCCATTCTAATTTCTGTTAAGGGTTGTAAGCAATTAATACAGGGCAAGTTGGCGCGACCATAAACGCAAAGTTGTTGTTGGAAATACCCCGGTTTCCCCGCTTCGTTGACAAAGTCTTTCAGGGTAGTACCGCCTTGCAAAATAGCGTGTCGTAGAATAATTCGAATACAATCCGCTAGCTTTTCATAGCGTGATAGAGAAATACTGCCGGCTGGGCGTGAGGGTAATATACCGGCCATAAATAATGCTTCGTTGGCATAGATATTACCTATACCAACTACAATATGGCTGTCCATAATGAAGGCTTTGACGGGTATTTTTCGATTATTGGCGCGTTGGTAAAGCAGTTCGCCGTTAAATTCAGCCAATAAAGGTTCTGGGCCTAGATCTTTAAGGAGTGGGTGATTTTCTACTGGTGTATCGGTCCATAATATGGCACCAAAGCGACGGGTATCATTAAATCGTAACACGGTCTCGTTATTGAAAATAAAGTCGACATGATCGTGTTTGCCAGATGCTTGTTCTGCTGACATAATCCGTAAACTACCGGACATGCCTAAATGGATCAGCATCGTGCCTGCATCCGTGGTAAATAATAGATATTTCGCTCTTCTAGATACCGAGCGTATTTTTAAGCCGCATAAGACCTTATTAAGGGTTTTAGGCACAGGCCAACGTAATTGAGGTTGACGGATAATAACCTGTTTGATAGTTTGGCCAACAATATGGGGCGTGATACCACGACAGGTCGTTTCAACTTCGGGTAGTTCGGGCATATAGATAGTGTCTCGATCATTAATATAGAGGGTTGTGGCATGAAGTTTATCATGACTGTGACTATGGATTTCATCTGGATTATTTAAACTGTAATGGCTAATACACCGATTTTTTCTCCCAAGATTCCTACGTTAAAAGAGGCGACTGTTCTGTGGACAGGTTTAGCTGGATGCAGCGACTCTTTGGTTTTGGCCAATGCTATTAATAATGAAGACCGTCTGTTTGTTATTGTTACTCCCGACAATCAAACCGCTTTGCGCTTGGAGCATGAACTCGCTTTCTTTTTAAAAGACGAGCATGCCATTTTACATTTTCCCGACTGGGAAACACTGCCCTACGATGTGTTCTCGCCTTTACCGGAAATTATTTCAGAGCGTCTAAAAACACTGGCCTTATTGCCGCAGCTAAAGCGCGGAGCATTGGTGGTTTCGGTGACCACCTTAATGCACAGGCTTGCGCCTAGAGAGCATGTTTTAGCCAATAGTTTTGCCATTAATGTCGGTGATGATTTTAACTTAGAGCTCAATCGAGTCAAGTTAGAAAGCGTGGGTTATCAGTGTGTGTCACAAGTTTATCAACATGCTGAATTCGCGGTAAGAGGCGCCATTGTTGATTTGTTTCCAATGGGCAGCAAGGTTCCCTTTCGTATTGAGTTGTTTGATGAAGAAGTTGAATCGATACGCACCTTTGATCCAGAAACCCAGCGTTCTTTAGAAAAGATTGAGTCTATACAATTATTCCCCGCACGCGAATTTCCGCTGACCGATGAATCTATCAAGCTTTTTCGCCAAGCCTTCCGCAGTTATTTTCCTGAAGTTTCACCTAAAAACAGCTTGTATGTTGATGTCAGTAAAGGCATTACACCGAGTGGCATTGAGTATTACTTACCGTTATTTGTAGAACAAACTGCGACCTTATTTGATTATTTGCCCTCAACAGCCATTGTCGTGTCATCAACGAGCTTTAATGCCACTGCAAGCGCTTTTTATGCGGAAGCTGAAGAACGTTATTTGCAGCGTAAATATGATGTCAATAGACCGTTGCTAAAGCCCGAGCATTTATTCTTATCGGCTGAAGACTTAGCCGTAAGTATGCGTTTATTTGCCAAGATTAGCCTAGATAACTCAGAGCCGATCACAGAATTAACTGATGTTAAGGTAGATGCGGCAGCAAGTAGCCAAATCGTTAACTTTGCCTGCCATGTGCCGTCAGAATTGATTATTGATGGCAAACTCAATGAGCCTACTCAAGCGTTACAACAGTTTATTGATGGTTTTGAAGGCAAAATTTTATTTGTCGCAGAGTCGCCAGGCCGTAGAGAAGCGCTGATTGATAAGCTTAGATCTTATAAGATCAGCGTAAAACAAGTCGAAAGCTGGCAGGCTTTTTTAAAGTCTGAACTGTCACCCTGTATTTTGGTTGCGCCCATGGCCTTGGGTTTATGGCTGAGTAATCCTGCAATCGCTATTATTACCGAAAGCCAGTTATCTGGAGAAAAAGTTCAGCAACGCCGTAGACGTAGACAATCTGCTGCGCGTGAGCTAGAAAATATCGTTAATAATCTTAACGAGCTGTCCATAGGTTCGCCTGTGGTACATCAAGAACATGGGGTAGGTCGTTATTTAGGCTTACAAACCTTGCAAATAGGGGGCATCGCCTCAGAGTTTTTGTCTTTGGAATATGCAAACCACGACAAACTCTATGTGCCAGTGGCTGCATTGCATTTGATAGGGCGCTATACGGGTATGGATCCTGATAGTGCGCCGCTACATAAGTTAGGTGGCGATCAATGGGGTAAACTGAAAACTAAGGCGATTGCTAGGATTCGTGACGTGGCTGCTGAGTTATTAGAAATTCATGCCAAAAGAGCGGTTAAACAAGGTCACGCTTTTGATATTGATACCGTTGATTATCAAGTGTTTGCGGATGCCTTTCCGTTTGAAGAAACTCCCGATCAATATTCAGCTATTGAAGCCATTTTGGAAGATATGGCCAGCCCTCAACCTATGGACAGGGTCATTTGTGGTGATGTGGGCTTTGGTAAAACTGAAGTCTCTATGCGTGCCGCGTTTATTGCCGTACAAAGTGGCAAGCAAGTGGCGGTATTAGTGCCAACCACTTTGCTGGCGCAACAGCATTATCAAAATTTCCGCGATCGTTTTGCAGATTGGCCATTCCGCGTGGAAGTGATGTCGCGTTTTGTTACGCCCAAACAGTTAAAAGAAATCGCTACGGACTTAGCTGATGGCAAAGTCGATATTGTCATTGGTACGCACACCTTATTATCTAAAGAGCTTAAATTTAAAGCCTTGGGCTTGGTGGTTATTGATGAAGAGCATCGTTTTGGCGTGCGCCAAAAAGAGCATTTTAAAAAAATGCGTGCCGAGTTGGATATGCTAACCCTGACAGCAACACCGATACCACGAACCTTGAATATGGCTATGTCAGGTTTAAGGGATATTTCCATTATTGCTAGTCCCCCGCCTAATCGCCATGCCATTAAAACCTTTATTACCGAATGGATAGATGCCCAAGTGAGAGAAGCTTGCTTGCGCGAGATTAAACGCGGTGGTCAGGTGTTCTTTTTGCATAACGATGTTAAAAGCATGGAGAAAATGGCCCTGCAACTAGAGGCATTAATACCTGAGGCGCGTATTGAAATAGCCCATGGCCAAATGCCAGAACGTGAATTAGAGCGCATCATGTTGGACTTTTATCATCAGCGTTTTAATTTGTTATTGTGTTCTACCATTATTGAAAGTGGCATCGATATACCCAGTGCCAATACCATTATTATTGATAGAGCCGATAAATTAGGTCTAGCCCAGTTGCATCAATTGCGCGGTCGAGTAGGGCGTTCCCATCATCGTGCTTATGCCTATTTCATTGTTCCGCCTAAATCTGTGCTGAGTAAAGATGCTATGAAGCGCTTACAGGCGGTAGAAAGCTCCGGTGATTTAGGAGCTGGCTTTATGCTGTCCTCTAATGATATGGAAATTCGTGGTGCTGGTGAATTACTAGGCGATGATCAAAGTGGTCAGATTCAAGAAATTGGCTTTACCTTGTACAGCGAACTGTTAGAACGCGCTGTTACTGCCTTAAAGTCAGGCAAACAACCCGAATTGGACACGCCTATGGATAGAGGCGCAGAAGTTGATTTACAAACCGCAGCCTTAATTCCAGAAGATTATCTGCCTGATATTCATGCACGTTTAGTGTTGTATAAGCGTATTTCTAATACCCAAACCATGACAGACTTGCGTGAGTTACAGGTAGAAATGATAGACCGTTTTGGCTTATTGCCAGAAGCTGTTAAAACTTTATTTGGCGTTACTGAGTTAAAACAGCAAGCTGAAAAGCTAGGTGTTCGAAAAATAGAAGCCAATGCAGGCGGTGGCCGTATTATCTTTAGCTCAGAACCGCATATTAATACAGGGCAATTAATTAACTTGATACAAACTCAAGCACAACGCTATAAATTTGATGGCGTTGATAAACTTAGATTTATTGAGCCTTTTGAAAGCACAGAACAGAAGTTTGAATTTATTAATAGCTTGATGGCTATGCTTAGCTTAGACGTTGAAAGTAAAGATTAAGGGTTAATGACTAAGGGGGGCTACAAAAAAACGGGAGCTACACCGCTCCCGTTTTTTGTCTTGGTAAAAATTTTATCTAGTAGTGATACGCGGTTTCACCATGTTCAGAAATATCTAAACCTTCACGTTCAGATTCTTCACTGACTCGAAGTCCTATCAGACTATCAACCAATTTGAAGGCTATGAATGAAACAGTGCCCGACCAAATAATACAAACACCGACCGCCCAACATTGACTAATCAATTGCGTCAACATACTGTATTCAGCCAGACCGTTAGTGACATAATCCCAAACGCCCGTTCCTCCTAAAGCAGGGCTGGCCACAACGGCAGTACCCAATGCACCGATAATACCGCCTATACCGTGTACACCGAAAGCATCTAGGGAGTCATCATATCCGAACATGCCTTTTAGACTAGTCACTGCCCAAAAGCAGACGATACCAACAACCAGACCTAAGGCGATAGATCCCATCGGCCCTGCCCAACCACAAGCTGGCGTAATAGCGACTAAGCCAGCAATAGAGCCTGAAGCACCCCCTAACATACTGGGTTTACCACGTATAAGCCATTCAGCGCCTGTCCAAGCCAAGGTTGCCGCAGCACTCGCCAATAAAGTATTAATAAAAACTAGCGTAGAAAGACCATTGGCTTCAAGATTAGAGCCTACATTAAAACCGAACCAGCCCACCCATAACAATGAAGCACCAATCATGGTCATGGTGACACTGTGTGGCGCTAACGATTCTTTTTTGTAACCAATACGTTTACCTATCACTAAACAACCGACTAAACCCGCAATACCGGCATTAATATGCACGACAGTTCCGCCTGCGAAATCCAACGCACCTTTTTGGAACAAAAAGCCTGCAGTTGCTAACGCTTTTTCACCGGCACTAGCATCCGTATAAGCATCTGGACCTGCCCAATACCAAACCATATGAGCCATAGGTAGATAAGCAAAAGTAAACCAAATCACTATAAAAACTAAAATGGCTGAAAACTTAACTCGCTCAGCAAACGCACCGATGATCAAAGCAGGGGTAATGCAAGCAAAGGTTAATTGAAAGGCAACATAAATATACTCGGGTATATAAACACCTTTACTGAAACTAGCGGCCAATGAATCAGGTGTTATACCTAATAGAAACAACTTACTAAAACCACCGATAAAAGCATTGCCTTCGGTAAAAGCAATACTATAGCCATAAAGCGCCCATAAGATTGCCATTAATGAAAAGATCACGAAGACCTGCATTAATATAGAGAGCATATTTTTGGCGCGTACCATACCGCCATAAAATAAAGCCAAGCCAGGAATAGACATGAGAATAACTAAGATCGTAGCCATAATCATCCATGCGGTATCGCCCTTTTCTGCGACAGGTACGACAACAGCAACTGTAGTATCTGCAAAAGTAAGTCCTGCAAAACTTGAGATAGCAATCAGAGTAAACATTTTTAAAAAATAATTCATAAGTCCTCCTTATCTATTAAAGTGCTTCATCGCCGGTTTCACCGGTACGAATGCGAACAACTTGCTCTAAATTGGTTACAAAAATCTTACCATCACCAATTTTCCCTGTATTAGCGACTCGTGTTATCGCTTCTACGGCCTGAGTGACTAATTGATCAGCCACTGCCACTTCAACTTTTGCTTTAGGTAAAAAATCAACGACATACTCTGCTCCACGATAGAGTTCAGTATGGCCCTTTTGGCGACCAAAACCTTTGACTTCAGTAACAGTGACTCCTGAAACACCTAGGTCTGAAAGTGCTTCACGAACATCATCCAGCTTAAACGGTTTGACTATAGCAGTTATCAGTTTCATTTCTTCCTCTCTCATTTTAAAAATAACTATTCATAATGATTAAAGCAGAGACTGTGCCAAGTGTTATTTATCAAGGCTTCTACTGATGATATTTAGTCTAAAAAAACACAACATCATGAGTCACAGCCATTGATAGTTGGCCGATACTCGCTTAACACAGGAAATATCTATCATCCAACGAACGGTGTCTGAGGTTGCCATACTTAATAGTTTTATTGATGCAATACATCAAAACGCCCATGTTTGGTGCGCTCTATTTTGATATGCTTGTTTATGGTGCGATTAGATAGCGATAAAGTGCTGATGATCGGAGGGGCGAAAAACTAAGCCTAAACCTAAACTTAAGGCGTGACAGATACTAGACTTAACCCTTTGTCTGCGCTTAGGAGAACCCTGTCTAAAAGTGAACGATTAAGCTAAGTTGTCACATCTTAAGTTGGTAGCCGAAATGAGCGCTACAGCCCGACGACTGTCTTTAAGAAAGATGTTTATCGAGTAATGCGTATTAGTCTTCTATCTCTAGCTCATTAATTTTACGAGTCAGTGTATTTCGGCCATAACCTAATAAAATAGCAGCCTCATGGCGCTTGCCTCGGGTAAAATCTAAAGCGGCTTTAATTAAAATCGTTTCAACGGTATTAATAGCCTGCTTTGCAATTTCTATTTTTAGCGCATTATTATCCTGAGTATTGAGTAATTGCCGATCTATGTTCTTTCTGAATAATAATTCCCAGTCCGTTGCTATAGTAACCTGCTCTATAGAGGTATTGAGAAATTCAGGTGGTAAATCATGTAAATAAACCTCCCGCCCTGAGGCCATTACCGTTATCCAGCGACAACTGTTTTCTAATTGTCTTACGTTACCGGGCCATTCCAAGGTGCTTAAAAAGGCTTCCGCTTCTGGCCGTAGCACTTTTATTTCTACACCCAGTTCAACAGCGGCTTGATTTAAAAAATGACGCAATAACAAGGGGATATCTTGTTTACGTTCACGCAAAGCGGGAAGGTGTATGCGAATAACATTTAAACGATGAAATAAATCTTCCCTAAACCGACCTTGCTCAACTAAGGTTTCCAAATTTTGATGAGTTGCAGCAATAATACGTACATCAACTTTAACCGCTTGATGAGCACCCACTGGATAAAACTCACCGTCAGCTAATACTCTTAATAATCGAGTTTGTAATTCCGTCGGCATATCGCCTATTTCATCAAGAAACAAGGTGCCGCCATTAGCTTGCTCAAATCGGCCCGCCCTTCGTAATTGCGCACCAGTAAAAGCGCCTTTTTCATGCCCAAATAACTCTGATTCCATGAGATCTTTAGGGATGGCTGCCATATTTAAAGCAATAAAAGGCTTTTGGGTTCTAGGACTATGGCGATGCAAGGCTTTAGCAACTAATTCCTTGCCGGCACCTGACTCACCATTAATCAGTACGGTAATATGCGAACGAGCAAGCCGTCCTATTGCACGAAAAACTTCCTGCATTGCCGGTGCTTCACCAATAATTTCAGGCGTAGGTTCGGCATTAACGGCTGTTGTATTTTGGCGATCTTCTTCTTGTTGCTGTCGCCCATGTAAGCAAGCACGTTGTGCTAGATTAACCACTTCTTTAATATCAAAGGGCTTAGGTAAATATTCAAAAGCACCGCCATGAAAAGCCGAAACGGCACTTTCCAAATCAGAATGTGCTGTCATCACAATAACCGGCAAAGCTGGATGACTTATTTGTATCTTACTTAATAGTTCCAAGCCATCCATGCCTGGCATACGAATATCAGTAATCAAGGCATCTGGCAGATCATCTTTCAAAGCGACAATTAAGTCTTTACCACTGGAAAAACTACGCGTGATAATGTCGGCTTTTTGTAATGCCTTTTCAACGACCCAACGTATAGACTTATCATCATCAATTATCCAAACTGTTTCAGGTTTAATCATTGCCAGCCTCCAGTGGTAAAAAAATTGAAAATACGGTATTACCTGGTTCGCTATTGCATTCAATTAAACCGTTATGTTGATTAATTAGTGATTGCGCAATAGATAATCCTAAGCCCGTACCATCCGCTCGCCCTGTAATCATAGGATAAAAAATCTGGCTCATCATGCTAGCATCGATACCTGGTCCGTTATCAATGATGTCGCACTTTACCGCTAATTTATAACGCTTACGCCCCGCAGTCATGTGTCGATAGATGCGGGTTTTAAATAAAAGCTCACCCTTGCCATCCATAGCCTGCATGGCATTTCTGGCAATATTTAAAATGGCTTGAATAAGTTGATCTTTATCGGCATAAATGTCAGGAATACTGGGGTCATAGTCATTGATGATGGTCAAAGTACTGCTAGATTCTGCATGCACCAATTGCCTAACACGCCCTAATACTTCATGAATATTAAGTGTTTTTTTATTAGGTAATTTATTCGGCCCTAGCATTTTATCCATCAGACCTTGTAATCGATCTGACTCTGCAATGATGATTTGCGTATATTCTTTAAGCTCTGGATCGTCTAATTCTAAATCTAGTAACTGTGCTGCGCCACGTAAGCCACCGAGAGGATTTTTAATTTCATGAGCCAGTCCCCTCACTAATAAACGTGCCGTATTATGCTGTGTTAATAATTGCTCTTCTTTAGATATACGTAAATGATTATCGACTTGTTGCAGTTCTAATAATATTTCATTAACGTGCTCATCAACTACTAAAGGGGTTGCACTAAAATTAATTGTCGCATTATGGGTGGTACGTGTCACCGTCAGGGCTCGATCAACTAAGGGTTCAGCCATGGCTAAAGATTGCTTCAAGTTGTCTAACAAAGCTGAATCAGAGAACTTAAATAACTCATCCGCACTATGCCCGACTAAGTGATGAGCGCTATCAGCAAACAAAATTTCCCCTGAGGTATTGATATAGGTCAGTATTAAGTTGTGATCAAATAATAAAATAGCGCAATTAAGATTATCCAGTATGCGTTTATACATAGTTTATGGTCATCAGTGGGTTTTAATGTAGGCTCTGGAATTATACAAGCAAATTACAGACCATCCTTTATAGAAACCGACTATGAGTGAAGACTGCGCTTGATTAATGACATATAGCTCACAAAAACGCCCCATAATGAGGCGCTTTTTAACTGAATAAATTTAACGAATGACTACGCTTTAGGCAAGGTGACGCCAGTTTGCCCTTGATACTTACCACCGCGATCTTTATAAGAGGTTTCACAGACTTCATCTCCTCCAAAAAAGAGCATTTGTGCAACCCCTTCATTTGCATAAATCTTTGCAGGTAAGGTGGTGGTATTAGAGAACTCTAAGGTGACATGGCCTTCCCATTCAGGTTCTAAAGGTGTTACATTGACGATAATCCCGCATCTAGCATAAGTAGACTTTCCTAAACAAATAGTCAGTACATCTCGCGGGATTTTAAAAAACTCAACCGTACGTGCTAAAGCAAAAGAATTCGGTGGAATGATGCAAACATCAGATTTAACATCAACAAAGCTATTGGAATCAAAGTTTTTAGGATCAACAATCGCAGAGTTAATGTTGGTAAAAATTTTAAATTCATCAGAGCAGCGAACATCATAGCCGTAGCTGGACGTGCCATAAGAAATGACTCGACCTTGCTCAGAATTTCTGACTTGACCACTTTCAAACGGCGTTATCATGCCATGTTGTTCCGCCATGCGGCGTATCCATTTATCCGACTTTATACTCATGAAATACTATCTATCCAGTAGGTTAAAGCGTCCAATTTTCACATAGACATCCATTAGGCACAAGGTGAAACACTAAAGTTGAATGGGTAATGACAGTGTGTCTGTATTCATTTAAGTATCTTGCACTACGATAGTAGGAAAACGAGTGCTAAAGTCTTTGGTTTTTAATGCCAATTTGGCAGCTATCTTACGAGCAATATCTTTATACAATTGCGCAGGGCGACCATTAGGATCGGCAACCACGGTAGGTATTCCGGAATCAGAACTTAAGCGAATAGCCATATCCAAAGGTAGTGAACCTAAAAAATCTACCTTATTTTTCTCTGACATAGCCATCCCCCCTCCCGTACCAAAAATAGCTTCCTCATGGCCGCAAGCGCTACAAATATGTAAGCTCATATTTTCAACAACACCCAATACAGGCACATTCACTTTAGCAAACATGCCTAAGCCTCGTTGCGCATCAAGCAAGGCAATATCTTGTGGTGTGGTAACGATAACCGCACCACTCACCGGAATCTGTTGCGCTAAGGTTAACTGTATGTCGCCAGTGCCCGGTGGTAAATCAATGATTAAATAATCAATATCGTGCCAATTAGTATCTCTGAGTAATTGTTGCAAGGTATTAGTGGCTATAGGACCCCGCCAAATCATGGCTTGATCAGGATCAACTAAATAACCTATAGACATCGTTTGTATATCAAAAGCTATTTTTGGCATCAGAGTTTTATTGTCTATGCTATCGGGACGACCTGATAGGCCCAACATAGTCGGAATACTGGGGCCATAAATATCAGCATCCATGATGCCCACTTTTGCGCCTTCTGCCGATAAAGCTAAAGCAATATTAACGGCGGTTGTTGATTTGCCGACCCCCCCTTTTCCCGAAGCCACGGCAATAATATTTTTGATATTAGGCTGTGGTTTTAAGCCCTGTTGTACGGCATGAGAAATTATTTTTACCGTAATCTCAACTGTTACCAAGCCAACGCTAGGTAAAGTTTTCAAGAGTTGCTCAATCTCTACTTTTAAAGCATTAATGGTGCTTTTTGCAGGATAACCTAACTCTAATTTAACAGCGACATTGTTGCCATCAAACGTAATTTCTTTAACTGATTTTGATGTAACCAGATCAACACCATGATTAGGATCAATAAAGGTTGCTAATAAATGTTCTACATCCATTTTTTCTATGTGCGTCATAATTATTTTTAAGTTAAGTATTTCCAGTAAATTCAGCGATGAATCCAACCATGATTAGCAAGGCATTCTACAGTCTTTTTAATAATATTCATCGGTTAACGATGCGCTATGCGTTACACCGCCTATTTTATGAGATAATCAACCTATTATTTATTTTTGTATTCCTTACCTTTACGCCATGTCAGATAGAAAAATTCTTGTTACCAGCGCTTTACCTTACGCAAACGGCCCCATACATTTAGGTCATCTGGTTGAATATATTCAAACCGATATCTGGGTTCGCTTCCAGAAACAACGCGGCAATGCCTGTTATTTCGTTTGCGCAGATGACACCCACGGCACGCCAATTATGCTTAAAGCTGATCGCGAAGGTATTACTCCAGAACAACTGATTGCCCAAGTCGGCAAAGAACATTTAGCTGATTTCACAGAATTTGGTGTGGCTTTTGATAATTATCACAGCACCCATTCCGAAGAAAATCGCAGCTATTCATCGCTCATCTATAAGCGCTTACGGGATGCAGGTCATATTAGTTCACGTACCATTACCCAAGCGTTTGATCCTGTTAAGAACATGTTCTTATCTGACCGTTTTATAAAAGGTGATTGTCCAAAATGTGGCGCAGTCGATCAATATGGCGATGGCTGTGAAGCTTGTGGAACCACTTACTCTCCTAGCGAACTGAAAAATGCTGTATCTGCTATTTCAGGGGCCAAGCCCATTTCAAAAGATTCGGTTCATTATTTTTTCGATTTAGCTAACTTTACGAAAATGCTTAATGCTTGGACTAAAGCGGGGCATCTACAAACAGAAGTCCGTAATAAATTAGCCGAATGGTTAGAGGGCGGTTTACAACAATGGGATATTTCTCGCGATGCGCCTTATTTTGGTTTTGAAATCCCAGATGCTCCTGGAAAATATTTTTACGTTTGGCTGGATGCCCCCATTGGCTATATGGCCAGCTTTAAAAATCTATGTGATAAACAAGGCTTAGATTTTGATGAGTTTTGGGCTAAAGACAGCTCCACAGAGCTATATCATTTTATAGGTAAGGACATTATTTATTTCCACGCCTTATTCTGGCCCGCGATGTTGAGTGGCGCAGACTTTAGAACGCCAAGTGCTATTTATGCTCACGGCTTTCTAACTGTCAATGGTGAAAAAATGTCCAAATCTCGTGGTACTTTTATTACCGCAAGAACTTATCTAGATCATCTAAATCCCGAATATTTACGTTATTACTTTGCGGCTAAACTTAGCGCAGGCGTTGATGATATCGACCTTAATTTTGATGACTTTAGTCAACGCGTTAATTCTGATTTAGTCGGAAAAGTCGTTAATATCGCTAGTCGTTGTAGTGGTTTTATCGCTAAGCGCTTCGATAATTGTCTATCTGAACACTGTTCAGAGCCGCTTTTATTTCAAGAGTTTATTGACGCTAACAAACAAATTGCTGTTTTTTATGAAACACGCGAGTTTGGTAAAGCTATGCGTGAGATTATGGCGCTAGCTGATAAAGCTAATCAATATATTGATGAAAAAAAGCCTTGGTTGATTGCTAAGCAAGAAGGTCATGAAGCTGAGCTACACGATGTTTGCTCTATGGGACTTAATTTGTTTGGCTTATTGGCTACTTTTTTAAAACCGGTCATTCCTGTACTAGCCGAGCAAGCCGAGCATTTTTTAAACATCCCTGCTCAAGCATGGCCTGTCGCTATAAAACCGTTGTTAAACCATAGCATTAATGAATTTAAACCCTTAATGACGCGTGTCGAAGCCGATAAAATTGCAGCCATTGTTGACGCGTCTAAAGAAAACCTTGAGAAAACGGCCGCACCTTTAAAGATCAAAGCATTTGAACCTATTGCCGATACTATAGAATTTGAAGATTTTGCGAAACTGGATTTACGTATAGCTAAAATTATTAAAGCTGAACACATCGAAGGTTCAGACAGGTTATTGCAATTGACTGTTGATATAGGTGATGAAACTCGCAATATATTAGCGGGCATTAAATCCGCTTATGCGCCTGAAGATTTAGAGGGGAAATTAACGTTAGTGATTGCTAATCTTGCTCCTAGAAAAATGCGCTTTGGTTGCTCTGAAGGTATGGTATTAGCTGCGGGTCCTGGCGGCAAAGATATTTGGATATTAAGCCCTGAAGCCGGTGCTATCGCAGGGTTACGTGTTAAATAACCCTCATAACTTTATTAATGCATTAAATGCTCAGGGGAAACTGGATTTATGAATGAATTAACAGCAAAGGTTATTAAAACCCTGAGTTTTTACACAAAAAAAGCATTAATCAATTATAGAGCCTTACATTATTTTATTAAGCCCGTTGCGTTAATAAACCCTATTTTTGTAGTCGGTTGTAGTCGAGCCGGCACCACATTGATCTATAAAACGTTTTCGCAATCGTCACATTTAGGCAGTCTACACAAAGAGACCCATGATTTTTGGGCACAATTACACCCATTGGCTGAGCGTTTATGGAATAGTCATGCCATCGAATCAGTCCTTGCCTGTTCTAGTGATAGATCTAAGGTTTCACAGTATTTTTATACCCAGACCGGCCAAGCTCGTATCGTTGATAAAAACAATCAGAACGGTCTTTCTATTCCTTATTTATACCGATTATTTCCCGATGCGCATTTCATTTTTATTAAACGAAATGCGGGTGATAATATTGATTCATTAATACATGGCTGGGGAAAATCCAGTGAGTTTGCAACATGGTCTAAAGATTTAACAGAGACTATACAAATTGATCAAGGTAAATATCAGCAATGGTGTTTCTTCTTGGCTGAGGGTTGGCGACAATTGATTCAAGGCTCAATTGAGCAAGTTTGTGCCTTTCAATATCGAACCATGAATGAAGCTATTTTAAGCGCTAAAACGTTAATTCCTACTCATCAATGGCATGAAATAGCTTATGAAGCCCTGATCAATTACCCTGTTTTAGAATTTGAAAAGCTCTTTCAAGCCTGTAACGTACCTTTTGATGGCGCAATGAAAAACCATTGTTTAACTGTTTTAGATACGCCTTACAATACTTTTTCTGAAATTCGTGTTGATAAATGGAAAGATGGCGATAATCAGGAAAAAATTGACAGCATCTTATCTTCCGTTGCAGATATTAGCCATCAACTAGGTTATTAGGTCATTGTATTACGACTATCTCATCGCCCAACGAGGCTTAGATTCAACTTGTTTAATGGCTAATTCTTCGATTACAATTTTCTTGAGTAAAACAGAAATAAATATCAAATGGTACAGTAAATCCCAATAAGAAAGCCCCAAAAAAGCAGTACCTACCATATAACAAATCAATGATGCTCTAAGCATAAAACAATAATTGCTTACCCATTCCATACCCGCTATATGTTGTGTTTTTTTAGGCATGCTAGTAAGGCTTGTTAATGTACCTAAAATCAATGAAAGCCATAGTGCAAAAGCTATGAAACCATGCTCTGAGAACATTTCCACATAAGAGCTATGCCAATCACGTTGGGTCACAAATAACCATCCTTCAAAACCTGATCCCGTAAACGGGTGTTCAAGTGTATGATTCCAGCCATCGATCCAAGCAGTAATACGTCCCATCGCTGAGCTGTCTTGCTCATAAGTCTCGATAGTATTCATTCGTCCAAACCACTCTTGAGGCAAATAATCTTTAACAAAAACAGCACCTATAAACACTATGGGAATAATAAGATATTTACGCTTACTATTTAAAATGAGCATAAGAGTTAGCACCCCCATAGTGAGTAATGCACCCCTAGACCATGAGCTCAAAGATGCTGCATAAATAATAGGCATACTTATTGTAATGCCATTTTTTATCCAAGGATTTAGTGTTTCTTTTTGCCAAAGCAATAATAGCGGTATTGAAATCAACATAGCGACAGCAAAAGCATTGTTTTCTTCAAATTGCGTATTAGGAGGGCCATAAACACGCGCAGAGAAACCTTTTAAAATAGCGAAAATACCTCCTTTGACCGCCACAATACCTATTGATCCGCCTATCGTAATGATCAAGTAATAAAGCTTTTGTCGTGTATTTATCAACACTAAAGTGAAATAAAAGGGCAGGTATATTTTTGTGACTATCCAGAACTTATGCCATGCGAGATCAGGAAAATAAGCTTGTGTTGAGCTAATAGCAAAACCTATCCAAAGCATCACAAAAACGGGGATACGCCAATCGTTAGGTAGGGGTTGTTTATCTTTGCTAGTAATCGTCCGAAACGCGACCACTAAAAACAACACATAATAAACGGGTAGTGACCTTACAAACCCCCACGCATAAGCATGAGGGTTTAAATAGCTAAAAACAGCGAGTGACAACACTCCCCACCATGGTTTTTTCCAAGCAGCGATAACGCAAGCTATTAAGAATATGAGTACAACGTAATCACGCATATCATTGATTTATTAGTAATGTAATGACTGAATATGACCGATTATTTGCCCAACAATACCTGCAGACTTGGTCAAATAAAACCTTATGGACTTAACTTTAAAACTAAATACGATGCCAGTAATATATTGCCCCAACTTAGCCCATAAATAGTTTGGAATCTTAGTTTTTTTTGGAAAATGTGCCAAAGTAATTGATCTGTTTCTTTGAAAGCTTTTCAAGATAAGGTAACCCAACTTTAGGTGATTTAATTCAACATAATGATATTGAACAATCGTCGGAATATAGATTAGTTCTTGTTTCGCTTTTATGGCTCTTAATACAAAATCACTATCTTCACTTCCCATCAAATTATGACCAACGGGCCCTAAGGCTTCTGAAAAATTTCCTATAAGATCAAACACTTTTTTATGAACAATTAGATTTCCACCACCAGGAATAAATAGCTCTTCCAATGTGCTTAGCTCTTTATCGCCTAAATTAAAATTGGGCACAGGAAAGGGGGTGATTTTATAACGACCTTCATCATGGACCCAATCTGACTCCTGGCCAGTCCAGTCTGGAATAATCTTTCCACAAAACAAACCTACGTGTGGATAGTCATTAATCGCGGTAATCACTGAGTTTAAATATTGCTCATCAACGCTGTGATCATCATCTATAAAACTTATCCATCCATCATCAATTAGTGATAATGCGTTATTAAGTGCGTATGATTTTCCAGCATTAAGTTCTTCTATAAACTGAATCGGTAATAAATGTGTGCCAGTCGATTGATTTTGATAGGCTTGTAATTGCTCAACAGTATCATCCGTACAAGCATTAACAATAATTAATGTTTTAAAATCTACCTGTGCAGGCATGTCTGCATTATTGATAGATGCCAGTGCTTTCAGCAGTAATTTAGATCTATTATAGGTACAAATAACTAGGGTTAATTTCATTTAAACCAACTTAAAAACGAAAGAGATTTATTGATGTAGTTCGATGAGTTTACTTTATTAGCGATGTACCACACACACGGCCAGTCATCAGGCGCTCATGGATAATTACTGTAGTGAAATATCAAAAAAATCTAACAGATTAACTATGGTTGTTATTCTACCATTACAAGATCTAAAGTCTTACATATTTTATCAGTTGCTCCTTGGTTTTGAATCACAAAAGCCTTCGCATTTTCGGCCAGCGCTGCTCTATATGATGGCTTATTATATAAAATCAATAAGTTAAGAATTAAGGCTGCTTCATCTTGGCACTGTATTGCGGCATTGGCCGCTAATACTTTACGAGCAATCTCTTTGAAGTTGGACATATATGGACCAAACATAACCGGAACACCAACAGCAGCAGCCTCCAATATATTATGTCCACCATTAGGCACCATACTACCTCCCACAAATGCCACATCAGCACTCGCATAAAGCATTTTCAATTCGCCTAAAGTATCAGCTAAATAAACATCGGTATCTAAACGTACTTTTTCTTTGGATGTGCGCAAAACCACGGCCAATTGTTGTTGTTTGCATTGTTTTTTGACGTCAGAAAATCGCTCAGGATGCCTAGGAACGATGACCAATAATAATTCAGGGATTTTCTTTTTTATGTTTTGATAAAGAGCCAGAAATATTGACTCCTCGTCTTTATGAGTGCTGGCTATAAGCCATACAAACCTTCCCGCAAATAAATCGACTTTTATTTGTATGCCTTGCTGTATCGTTTCCTGAGGAACGTTAATATCAAATTTTATGTTGCCCAATGTTTTAACGTTGTCACTATCTACACCAATACTTACGAAACGTTTAGCATCCTCTTTGGTTTGTGTCGCCACAAGACTTACCTGTGCTAAAGCAGGTCGTATTAACGAGGGTATTTTTTGATAACCACGCGAGGATTTTTCAGATAATCTTGCATTAATTATATATAAAGGAATTCTTCTTTTTCCGCAAGCCATAAACAGATTGGGCCAAATTTCAGTTTCCATAATAATGGCCAGTTTTGGCTTAAAACAGCACATAAATCGGTAAATAGCATCAGGTATATCATAAGGTAAATACACATGAATAACGCTATCCTGCATGACTGCTTGAACACGAGCGGAGCCGGTTGGTGTTGTTGTGGTAATTAATACCGTTGCATCTGGATGTTGTTTTTGTATTTGTCTTACTAAGGGAAATACCGCTTCTGACTCGCCTACGGAGACGGCATGAAACCAGATGACCTCTTGTGGATAACTTTTGTTGTATAAGGCAAAGCGTTCGCGCCATCTATGGCGATAAGAGGGGGTTTTTATACTGCGCCAGAGTAACCGCAGTAGTATAAAAGGTATAATTAAATAAAATAGACTGGAATAGAAATAACGCATGATTCAAAGCTCAAGGTAAAAAGCGAAAGGTGAAAAAACTAACGTCTTCACCTTTCACGTTTAATCTTTGACCTTAATAAATTATGCTTCAGCAGCAACTTTTATTGATAAAGTAACGATTACATCAGAATGCAAATTAATGTCGATGGAATACTCGCCAATATGACGTATAGTTCCATGCGGCAAACGAATTTGATGTTTTTCCACAGCAATACCAGCCGCAGTAATCGCTTCAGCAATATTTAATGTACCGACTGAACCAAACAATCTGCCTTCATCCCCCGCTTTATGGGTAATTACAACATCAAGTTTACTTAGATCATTACCCAACTTCTGAGCAACACTTAATTTTTCAGCGGCAGCTTTTTCAAGCTCTGCACGACGAGCTTCAAATTCAACAATTTTCTTAGCTGTTGCAGCAACTGCTTTACCTTGTGGAACGAGATAGTTTCTACCGTATCCTGATTTAATCGTGACACGATCACCTAGGTTACCTAGGTTTGCTATCTTTTCAAGAAGAATAACTTCCATCTTTTAATCCTCATCTTTCGGTTGTTACCGATTATTTATACGCCATCAGGCGTGTGTTGATTCGATTTTTTTCGTAAATTCAGCCATGGATCACTTAAGCCAACAAGCACAACCAACAGCATAGCATGTGGTATCAAAAACAAGGTGATATACAGCATTGCTACCATATAACGCGCTAGTTTTTTGGTTAAGAAAACGGAATGTAATATGGCTGTTCCAATGACGGTGTATAGCACAAAAAGCAAAATGCTAACATTCCAAGCAATTTCAGAAATGATACCAGAACTAATATAAGCGGTAGCAACTATAGCTAAACTAGCGATACATAACCTTGGCTTTGCATCTAAAGACAAAAATTCTAACCTGAAACCACCTGGATTATAGAGATTTGCTTGCCACCACCGACCTAAAAACAAACCAAACAGTAAGCCAAATACTGAGCCTGCAGCGATAATTCCAGGCATATAATGCGCAAGAGTATCAATAGTTCGTTGAATATCTACAACGGGAGCATCAGCGGGAATCATTTGCGAAAGCACAGCTTTCCACATTTCGACAGGCTCTGCGACATAAAGATAAAAGCCAACAACCCCTATCACACCGATTAATACCGCAATTTCAACTGCCAGAGATAAATGCCGCCCCTCTCGTAACACAATTGAAATTAACCAAGCTGGCAACCACAACACCATTACATAAAGCAATGCGAACTGAAAATTACCCAGTACCAAAAATCCTAATAAGCCAACCACTATACTAGAACAGCCTAAAATAGTTAGACCCTCATAAGCACCGCGTCTTAATGTGACTAAAGCAATCGCTGCTGAACTTACAACACTGATTGGAGGCATCATTAGCGACAATAAGGCAAGTGTAGAAGCCACGATCATAGCTTGTATTCTACCTCGCATAATATAATTCGCTAAAAAATTCATGCCTCCTCCCAGTCTCTATTTATGTGCGTCGCAGAACGGCAACAAAGCAATAAAACGTGCGCGTTTAATAGCAACACAAAGCTGTCTTTGATACTTAGCGCTAGTACCTGTAATGCGACTAGGAACAATTTTTCCAGTTTCAGTGATGTAATCACTTAATAAATCCAAATCTTTGTAATCAATCTCTGTTCCGCCTTCTGCACTAAATCGGCAGAATTTTTTGCGTCTGATGTTACGTGCCATAATAATTTCCTTAAATCCAATAAGTTATAGTGTTACTCAGCGACGATTTCGTCAGCGTCAAAATCAGCATCGTCTAAATCAACTTCTTCATCAATATCGCTTGCTGCTGACACTACAACCGCTTCTCTTGCAGCAGCGTCTTTAGCTCTGGATTCAGCGGCTTTATTTTCTTCTGCAGTTGATGTAGCAATAATGGATGGTCCAGTTATGGCAGCTTTTTGCAATAAAGTCATACTACGCAAAATAGCATCATTAAAACGAAAGCCACTTTCTAGTTCTTCTAATGTCGCTTGATCACATTCAACATTCATTAGTACATAATGAGCTTTGTGAACTTTTTTAATAGGGTAAGCCAAATGTCTACGACCCCAATCTTCTAAGCGGTGTAACGTGCCAGATGCCGCTTCGATGGTTGATTTATAACGGTCAATCATCGCCGGAACTTGGGCGCTTTGATCAGGATGGACTAAAAAGACAATTTCATAATGTCGCATTATTTTTCCTTTCGGTTAAGCCTCCCCTCTCTGTCTTAAAAAGAAGGTAAAGCAAGGAGGAGCGGTATGCTCCATTGAACCACGCATTATAAAGACTTTTTATGTTATTTGAAAACTCTATTGCTAATATTAAAAATATTGTTCGCTATAAAACCTGATATTTCAAGTTCGCTGATAATGACAAAACTTTTTCAAGTAAGTTGAATGTTGCAAATAACTACTTACCTGAATAATAATGTAACGCATCTTAAATGAACATTAACCGGTATATATAAATGGTAAACTACGCCTTCGACCTAGCAATATGGACAGTTCTTTTCTTTATTACAGGTATGTACAAGCCACAATGGCCTCTATTCTTTTTGAAAAAACCAGAAAGATTTTTAATTCTTATTATAACCACTGTGTTAGTAATGATTACTTTTACACTTTATGGTGAAGGCAATCGTCGCGACAAACTGGAAGTGGTTAATCAGCCCATTACTGCCCAAGAACCGGCTCTCGTACCTGTTCCCGTGCCTGTACCAGCAGCAACACCTAAATCTCGTTAATGTCTACTAGGTCCTGCTATTTCTGAGACTGACAAATAGCAGACCGGATCTTCTGCCCAATAGTTTGAAGTCGTTTGTGCCGCTCTAACTCGGATATTCCCATTACAAATATTTAGATAATGACAGTTTGCGCAACGACCCTCCAGTGGCCTGGGTGTAATCATTCACACCCATGCCACATAAACAGGCAATGGGGACACAAATAGCCCAGCCCGCCTATTAGCAATGACCTCCGCTAAATATCGCCAAGGTGAACATTGGCGTATCCGACATGTTTCAATTACGCTGGCAAGAATGGCA
>TBL_comb47_HYPODRAFT_10002573_pt1 | contig 22222 bp, 20 predicted proteins | sample TroBogypolimnion_40_FD_10682 | JGI IMG/M metagenome (IMG submission 10682)
GCCGCTTTTGACCGCATTGATGAGCTCCATAAATATAGCGGCAAACTGCGCGGGCTGACGACCGGCTTCCCTGACCTGGACCATCTTTTGGCCGGCCTGCAAAAATCCGACCTAATCATCTTAGCCGCTCGTCCGTCGGTGGGTAAAACTTCCTTCGCCCTGGACATCGCGCGGCAAGCGGCCATAAAAAGCAAAGAAGGCGTGGGTATTTTCTCATTGGAAATGAGTAAGGAGCAACTTGTGGATCGTATGCTGTGCGCCCAGGCGAACGTGAGCTTATGGAAAATGCGCACCGGCAATTTATCGGACAAGGAGGATGATAATGACTTCGCCAAGATCGGCGAGGCCATGGGTAAATTAGCGGAAGCGCCGATTTATATTGATGACTCCGGCACTTTATCCATCATGGAAATCCGCGCCAAAGCTCGCCGCTTACAAATGGAAAAAGGCCTGGGACTTATCATGATTGACTACCTTCAGCTCATGGAAGGCCGGGGCAAATACGGCGATAACCGCGTCCAGGAAATCGCGGAAATCAGCCGCGGCTTAAAATCCATTGCCCGCGAATTAAATATTCCGATTCTGGCCCTAGCTCAGCTGTCGCGCGCCGTGGAGCTCACTCATCCGGCCATTCCGAAACTATCGCATCTGCGCGATTCCGGCTCCATTGAACAGGACGCCGACGTCGTGATGTTCATTTACCGCAAAGCGGCTGACCGCGGCTATAATCCAAATGACTTGCCTTTAGATGAAAGATATAAGGCGGAAATCCACATCGCTAAACATCGCAACGGTCCGACCGGCAAAGTGGACTTATACTTTGACGAGAACACGGTGAGCTTCAAGAATTTAAATAAACAGCTCAGCGAACCGGCCGCGCCAATTGAATTCTAATCATTAATCAATAAAATATTATGTTCAGCAAATTAAAACAATTCAAGGACCTGCGCAGCCAGGCGAAAACCATGCAAAGCGCCCTGGCCGAGGAAACCATTACTGAAGAAAGAAACGGCGTTAAAGTCGTACTTAACGGCAACATGGAAGTTATAACCTTGACTATAAACGAAAACTTATCCAAGAACGCCCAGGAAGAAGCTTTGAAGCATTGCTTCAACGATGCTTTGAAGCGCGCTCAGCGCCTGATGGCCAAAAAACTTCAGGACATGGGCGGTTTTCCGGGCATGAACTAAATGAAATATCCGCGAGCGATTCAAAGTTTGATAGAAAAATTATCCGAGCTCCCCAGTGTCGGCCCGAAAACGGCTGAACGCTATGTTTTTTATCTCTTAAAACAGCCAGCCGTGAAACTAAAAAGTTTAAGTTTGGCGCTCAGTGAACTGCAAGACCAAACCACGACCTGCCACCTCTGCCGCGCGATTAGCGAAAGCGATCCCTGCCCGATTTGCGCTGACGCGAATCGGCGGGCTGATGTTTTATGCGTCGTGGAAAATACCCAGGATCTTTGGGCCATAGAAGCGACTCATCAATTTGACGGCCGCTACTTCGTTCTCGGCGGTTTGATTAACACCATTCGCGACGTGAAACCAGACGACCTGAATATCGCTCTTCTAGCCAAGCGTATTCAAAGCGAAAAAATCAGCGAAATAATTCTGGCGCTTAATTTCACGCTGGAAGGCGAAACCACGGCTTTATACTTAAGCAAGATCTTAAAAGACCATTTAAAAATTACGCGCCTGGCCAAAGGCCTGCCCTCCGGTTCTGACTTGGAATACGCGGACGAACTCACTTTATCCAGCGCGCTGAAAAATCGGCATCAACTTTAAGCGATTGATCCATAAAAAAAGTCCGCTCAAGACTGAACGGACTTTTTATAAATTTATTTTTCGCTTAGGCAATCTTCAAAATCTTGAGCGCGGTGAACATCTGGCGATGGCCAACTGTTTTCTTGTAGCGGGTCTTGTTCTTGTATTTGACCACGAGGACTTTCTTGCCTTTGGCCGTATTCAAAACTTCCGCTTCCACTTTATCACCCAAAGACGGCGTGCCCAATTCCAAATTATCACCGTCGGCAATGAGGATGGTGTCTAACTTGATTTTTTTACTGACTTCCGCTTCTAACTTTTCCACCTTAATGGTGTCTCCTTCCTGGACTTTGTACTGTTTGCCGCCCGTGCGGATAACTGCAATTTTGGCCATAAAATTAAAAAAATTTAACAATCTTGTTTAACATTTATACATAATAGCAAATATTTGAAAAATGTCAACAAATAGGTTATAGTTAGGCTTGGAAATAAGCTATTAGCCCTATTTTTTAAATTATGTCAAAATTCATCATTAGCGGCGGCCAAAAATTAAGCGGCGAAATATCGGTCAAAGGCGCTAAAAATGCGGCTTTAAAGATTATTCCGGCCGCTATTCTGTCCGAAGAAACCATTACTATCCACAATCTCCCGGCGATTGAAGACATCGGTAAGTCTTTTGACCTGCTCCTTGACCTCGGCGCCAGCGTTGAATATCAAGACGGGACAGCCACAATCAGCACTAAAAATCTCAATAAAATAGAACTGCTACCCAAGCTGGCGGATAAATTCCGGACTTCGGTCATGTTTGTCGGTCCGATGCTGGCTCGTTTCGGCGAAGTAAAGTTCCCTCATCCCGGCGGCTGTGTCATCGGCGCGGGCAAACGGCCGATAGATTTATTCTTGGAAGGCTTCCGGGCTTTCGGCGCGACAATTCTGGAGGATGGCCATTATTACCATGTCCAAGCGAAAAAACTCAAACCGATTAATTATTTCTTTTCCACCGTCAGCGTCACGGTCACCGAAAGCTTGATGATGACCGCCTGCTTAGTTGAAGGCCGCAGCGTCCTCCACAACGCGGCCATGGAACCGGAAATCAAAGCGCTGGCTGATTATTTAAATAGCCAAGGCGCGAAAATCAGCGGCGCCGGCACGCCGACGATTATTATTGAAGGCGTGAAAAAAATCAGCGCCGGCGTTTATAACATCATTCCCGACCGCATTGAAACCGGCTCCTTCGCGCTCATGGCCGCGGCCACGGGTTCGGAAATTAAAATTACGAAATGTAATCCGGATCATATCTCCAGCTTGCTGGCCATTTTTGATAAAATCGGCGTGAACTATGAACGAGGCGAGGACTGGCTGCTCATGAAAAAATCCGAATCCATCAAGGCCTATGATATCAAGACTCACGAATATCCCGGCTTCCCAACCGATTTACAATCGCCTTATATCATCCTCATGACTCAAGCCACAGGCACGGCGCTTATTCATGAAACGATTTACGATCGCCGCTTGCTTTGGGCGGACATGCTGTCTCAAATGGGCGCCAACATCGTGATGTGCGATCCGCACCGCGTCGTTCTAACTGGACCGACCTGCCTTTATGGCAAAAAACTCATCAGTCCCGACATCCGCGCCGGTATCGCCCTGGTCATTGCCGGGCTCATCGCTAAAGGCGAAACGGAAATTGACAATATTTATCAAATTGACCGCGGCTATGAAAAATTAGACGAACGCTTGCGCCAGCTAGGCGCCTCAATCACGCGGACCGAATAAAATGTCAAAAAACACTCGCGACTCCATATTTTTTGCTTTCATCTTCATCTTCGTCGGCCTGACGATCTTGGTTTCCTTATACGCCACCGGCTATAAATTCAACCTCAGCTGGCCGCTGCGCCTCAACTCCATTTTGGTCAAAACCGGCATGCTAAATGTGGACACCACGCCCGCCGGCGCTTTAGTTTATCTTAACGGCCGCGCCCAAAACGCCGCCTCGCTAAATATTCTCGCGCCCTCGGCCGCGCTCACGCCCGCGAAAATAAAAAATATTCTGCCCGGCGATTACACTCTGCGCTTGGAACGAAGCGGCTACTGGCCCTTCCAAGAAAAAATCACGATTAATCCCGGCCAAACGACTTTCGCCGAAGACATCAATCTTTTTCGGAGCGACCTGCCGACTTTTATGGCGACCTCTACGGCGCATATACTTTTACTCAGCCCCAGCCAAAAATATCTTTATCTTCAGAGTGAAAGAAAAATTATCAACCTCGCGACGGAAGAGACGCGCGTCTTGCCAAGTGCCGCAACCAGCGGCGTTTGGCTGAATAACAGCGACCGCTTGAGCGCGAACGGCGTGCTTTATGATCCAACGGACGCGTCTCATGATTTGGACTATTCTAAAATTATCGGTTCCGGAATCACGGCCACTTATTATGACGAGGCGAGCGGCCGTCTCTATTTTCAAAACGCCAGCTCCCTCAGCCGTTTGTCCGCTGATGGGAAAACGGCCACTCTGCTCCTGAGCGGCCAGTGGCTCGCTTTTGAGCCGCGCGGTGAAAATTTATATGTTGTTATAAAAGATAAGGAGCAAACCCTGCTTCGCGATTATGATTTAAAAAGCGGCCAAAGCGTCGGCCAGATTATTCTGCCGAGCGCGGCCCAATATCGTTTTGTGGATGACCACCGCCCGCGCCTGAGCTTATACGACGAAAAAAATCAGACTCTTTATTTAATTGATCCGGCGAACATCGCGAATAACCCGGAAACGATTAACCACATCATCGCCTGGACCTGGTCCAATGATCGCCAACTTTTTTACTATAATAATTGGGAAGTCTATTTCTTTGATCTGGATAAAAACAGCGCTTCGCTAATAACCCGCGTCGGCTATCAGATCAGCGGCCTGCTCCTTAACCCGACTAGAGACTACTTAGCCTTGGCCACGGTCCACAGCCTGAGCGTGATTGATTTAAAAGCTGATTTAAGCACCACCGTTTTTGCGGCCGAGAAGATAAACGGGCTGGCGCTGGACGCCAAAAATAATATCCTTTATTTTGTCGCCGACATCGGGCATAACGCCGGCGTGTACGAATTAAATTTACAGTAAAAATATATGCTTAACATCAGACTTATTGAGAAGAAGGACATTAGCGCTCTGGCTAAATTATTCACCAAAGTATATGAAGCCTTTGACATCGGGGAGCGCTGGACAGAAACCAGTTCTACCGTTTACCTGCAATCTTGGTTAGACAAGCAGCCCGATCTGGCTTATCTGGCTGAGCTAGACGGGGAAATTGTCGGCGCTTTCTTCAGCAGTGTTAAACCGTGGTGGGACGGAGTTCATCTTTTTGACGGAGAATTATTTGTCAGCCCTGATTTTCAAAAAAAGAAAATTGGCTCAACTTTACTTAAAGCTGTTCTAGAAAAAGCCGTTCAAAAATATGGCGCTAAGACTTTTGACGCCTTCACTTTCAACGGCACGCCCCACCCGCTTAGCTGGTACAAAAAGCTCGGTTTCCAAGAAATTAAGGAATGGACGATGTTCACTGGCGATATCAAAGAAGTGTTAAAAAATATTAAATAATTGCCAAACACAAAAACGCTCTCATCTCAAATAAGAGCGTTTTTTATATGCCTAAAAATTTATTTACTCAGTTCATTGATTAGTTTCTGCAAGTCTTTCTTAATTTCTATGTCTTTCAAACCGAGCTTTAAAGTCGCTTTGATAAAATTAAATTTATTGCCCGTGTCCAACCACTCGCCATCAATCTTCTTGCCGTAGAGCGCTTTACCTTGGCTTAGTAATTCATCATAGGCATCGGCTAAGCGGATTTCCCCGGATTTGCCGGACTTCATCGTCTTCAATATTTTCATAATCGCCGGCGAAATAACATTTAAGCCGACTTGGACGAGATTAGACGGCGCTTTCTCAATCGCCGGTTTCTCAATAAACTGTTTAATTTCATAAACCCCGCCTCCCAAATCCAAACCGTCAATCACGCCGAACTTATCCAAATCTTTCCGGGCCACTTCCGATAAGCCGATGACTGTGTCGCCATATTTTTCATAGACCGCGATTACCTGTTTGGCCGCGGCCGCGCAGTCGTCATAGAGCGTGTCGCCGAACCAAACCAAAACCGCTTCATCCTCGCCGATCAGATGCGCGGCGCAGTTCACGGCGTGGCCATCGCCCAAAGGAATCGGTTGGCGCACATAAGTGAACTTGGCCAGATTCTCAATCGCTTTAACTTTTTTTAAAAGTTCCAGCTTATTTTTTTCAACCAATGTCTTTTCCAGCTCAAAGGAATAATCAAAATGGTCCTCAATCGCCCGCTTGCCGCGCCCGGTCACGAAAATAATCTCTTCAATTCCGGCGGCCACCGCGCCTTCCACTAAATACTGGATCGTCGGTTTGTCTAAAACCGGCAGCATCTCTTTCGGCTGAGCCTTGGTGGCCGGCAGAAAACGCGTGCCGAAACCGGCGACCGGAAATATAGCTTTTTTAATTTTTGGCATAGTTATTATTTTTAAGTCCCCACTTCATAAAATATTTGAGCCAGGAAGCGATATGCACCCAGGTAATTTTGTCCTTGAACAAGGCAATATACCAGGGATGCTTAGCGCTCTCGCGCTGGTGATCGTGAATAATGAACGCCTCCGGGTTATAGACGACTTTTAGGCCTCGCGCAACCATTTGCCGCGCCAAATCAATATCTTCAAAATACATGAAATATCGTTCATCAAAGCGCGGCTGAAACACGCCGCCGCCGGGCAAGGCAATTTTCTTTTTAAACATTAAGGCCGAACCCATCAGCCAGTCCACGTCTTGAACTTGGTTGTGATTAGCGGTGGTCATCATAAAACCATCTCTTATCGCCTTAAAATAATCGCCCAAAAAAGTCCGGCGCAGAACCGGAATGAAGAAGCTCGGAAAACGAGAACAAGAATATTGCAAAGACCCATCGGAATTCAAAAGCTTCGGGCCGATCAGCCCGGTTTCAGGGTGCATCCGCAAATAATCCAAAAGAATCGGAATTGCCCGTCCAGTAATCACCGTATCCGGATTTAAAATAAAAATATATTCGCCGCTGGCCGCTTCCAAACCCAGATTATTGCCGCCGCCCATGCCTCGGTTCTTCGGGCTTTGAATCAATTTAATAAGCGGCGCGCTTAAATCGCCCAGCTCATCGCCGGAATTATTGTCCACGACAATTATTTCCTGGCTTAAGCCGCCAAAATCGGCCTGGCTTAAAGACGCCAAGCAATTTATCAGCTTAGTTCGGCTCTTATAGTTCACGATGATGATTGATAAATCCATATTAGATGATGAAACGGATCACTTTCCAGTATATATTAAACAACGGATTAACCAAATATTTAAGGATCGGGTTAGCGATTTCCTGAAACTCAATCCGGCCGACAAAATCACGCGCGATTGGCGCGAAAGGCGCGTTTTTTAAGGAGCGCAAATTTTTCCGTTCCCGCGCGATTTTTCTATAAGTCGTTGGCTTTAAAAAATAGCCAATAACTTTTAACTCCGTTTTAAACCAGCCGCCCAAAACCGAATAAACCATCATACCCAAGTCCATAATTAGCGCCGGCAAAGCCATGAGCGCTAAAAGATAAAGCGGATAAAAAGTGAACCTGACGAGCGAGCGGTTGCGTTCCATATAATAGAGCATCTTCACGCTGCGGGAAAATTCATATTTATGATAAATAAGCGAGCGCGGCGCGAGGATGATTTTATAGCCCGCCAGTTTCGTTTTCAAACTAAGCTCAATGTCATCATGATACATGTAGTACTCCTCATTATAGCCTTTAATTTTCCGAAGTATCTCCGCTCGGATAATAAAGGAACAACCGCTGGCGTAGCCCGTAATTTCCGGGTAGCCGTTAATTTCTCGGTCCGGTTCATTATAGCCGACCGTAAAGCCGAAACCTAGGAAATGAAGCGCATTGCCCAGGCTGTTAATTTTCGGGCGGGCTTTTTCCGCTTCATTTTTCGGGTAGAGTAAAATTTTTGACTGGGCGATGCCCGCCTCGGGATTCTCTTCTAACGCCTTCACTAGCTCGCTCAGCCAATCAGGCGCCATAACCGTATCCATGTTTACACTCACCACATATTCGCAGCTGTCCGCGAGCGCCCGCTTAAAACCAGCATTTCCCGCGGCCGCGTAATTGCCGTCTTCTCTCGTTATGATAATAGCTTCCGGAAAACTCTGTTTCAAAAATTCCCGTGACTCATTAGTGCTGGCGTTATCAATGATATAAATCCGAGTCGCCTCAACCGGATAATTTTGGGCGCGCAAAGAATCGCGGCAGGGGGCCAAAAAGCGCTCCGCGTAGTCTTTGTAATTGACCAAAATGATGGCGACGGTTTTAGACATAAAATCTGAGCTTGGACATTAATGATAGCTGCTAATAAATTAATCTAAATCTATTTTTAATCTTAGCGCTATTTCAAATTATAAAACTTTATTTTTTCTTTATCTTAATTTAAACGTTTCATCAGGGGTGTTTTGTTATAATAATTTCGTGGGGGCGGTGGGTTACGGGTCTAGGCTTACCATCCAAGATCTTCGGGTTCAACTCCCGGCGCCTCCACCGACGTCGGTTGACTAATAACGCCAAAATGCTATAATAATACCAGGTAAGCCTAGACTCAATAAAAGTTGAATCCCGGTATAAACATCTCTTCCGTAAGGAAGGGATGTTTTTTTAAACAAACCAAGCCACTATTTCCCAGGCGACACTTAAAATCGCCGCCTGCCATTTATTCTCCCACTTCTCAAAATATTTTAACATGGACGCGCGGAAATATTTCTGGCTCTGGCCTAATTTCAATTGCTTAAAACTCTGGCCGACATAATCCACACAGACCGCTTCGGGCGTATACCAAACTTCGCCGCCCAGCGCGCAAACTTCTCGGCAAAAATCCACTTCTTCAAACCAGACAAAATAACGCTCATCCAAAAGCGGCTCGGCCTGGCCGCTGATTTTTTTATAGGCGGCGCGGTTAATCAGAAAAAAGGCGCCGCGAAGGGAATCAACTTTAGCGGCTTGTTCATAATTAAAATCTACTTCTAAATATCTACTCACCACGGCCGGAAATAGATGCGGCAATTTTAGAACAATCGCCAGTTGATCTAAAAAAGTCGGGAAACGCCGGACCTGTTTAATAGTTTTCCCGCTTTCATCGGTTAGCTTAATGCCGCTCACCGTGGCTTGCGGATTATGCTCGGCCCAATACAAAGCCTTGGCCAAAGTATCCGGCCTAACGCGCATGTCTGGGTTGAGAAGCAAAATAAATTTGCCCACCGCGCTTTTAAGCGCTTGATTATTGGCCGCGGCAAAACCTAAATTTTCTTCATTCGCAATTAAATGCGCTTGCGGAAATTCTGCCCGCACCATAGCCGCGCTGCCGTCGTTTGAGTTATTATCCACTACCCAAACCTCAAAACTAAAATCGCCTTGTGAATTATAAAGCGCGCTTAAATTTTCTCTAAGCTTTTCCTTAACCTGCCAGGACACGATGACGATTGATAGATCCATAGTCTAAAACAATTATTTACGGTTGTCCGTGATTTTAACCAGCTTCAGGCGATTGGCCGTTCCGCTGATAATTTGAAACGCGCTTTTCTCAAGCGACAGTTCCTGAGCCAGAAACTTAATCAAGACTAAATTGGCCTTGTTCTTTTCTGGCGCGGCCGCGACCGCGATTTTTAGAGTCCCATCCGCCATTTCACCCTTAAACTCCGAGCGCGGCGCGCCCGGTAAAACCTTAATTTTCAAAAATATTTCTTTATTTTTAGCTAAATTTTTTATATATTCGCTAATCATGTTATAATGTCTGAGCGATTCCCAACCGGACCGAATTTGGCCAAAAATCGCTCTTTATAGTTTAACCTCTTTCGCTTTTTTTTAAAAGCCACAGGGTACATATATATGATACTGTCAAGATTTATTTTCTTGTAATAATATATTAAAATGTAAGTGCTTATAAATCATCTGCGCCCCTTTTTCCGGGCGCCTTTAAATCTATGTCTGAGCTTAAAAACGAGCTGAAAACGGCCTATCAGCGGCCGACTTGGGATGAGTATTTTATGAAGATTGCCGAGATGGTCGGGACGCGCGGTTCTTGCGATCGCGGCCGCAACGGCTGTGTCATTACACGCAATCGCCGCATCATTTCCACGGGCTATGTCGGCTCACCAGTCGGCTTGCCGCACTGCGACGAAGTCGGCCATGAAATGCACACGGTGACTCACGAAGACGGTACAACCAGCCGCCACTGCATCCGCACGGCGCACTCGGAACAGAACGCTATCTGTGAAGCGGCCCGCATGGGCATCGCTTTAGAAGGCTCAACCTTATATGTTAAAATGTCGCCCTGCTATACCTGCGCGAAGATGATTATAAACTCCGGCATCAAGCGCGTCGTTTCCGCCCAGGACTATCATACCGATAATCGCAGCAAGGAAATCCTCAAAGAAGCGGGCGTGGAATATGTTTTACTCAGCCCGGAAATAACGGCATACGAAGACCAATAATCTTATGGCTAACATTTATATTTACGACGAATTTAACCCCGAAGACTCGGCCATGATGCAGGCGCTGTATTCGCGCAGTCCGAAAAGCGTGACGGAGCACGTGGAGAAAGTGAAGCAAAGCGGCTCCGGAAAATTCATGGAAACTTTTTATGTCGGTTACGGACACGCCTCCATTGCCGATTGCGGCTCCACCACGATGTTCATTGAAAACATCAGTATTTTGGGCGACAAGGCAATTCAGGACTGGCAACTCTATAGCGGCCAAGAAACGTCCACCCGCTACGTTGACATGACCAAACAAGCCATCATTGATCCCTTGAAAACGCCAGAGTCAAAAGCGATTTTAGACCGCTGGCAAAATTTCTATGCGGCCAATCAAGAAAAAATTCAGGAGCATCTTAAACAAAAATATCCCCGCCAAGAAAACGAAGACGAGAATATGTATCTGAAAGCCATCAAAGCGCGCGGCTTTGATTCTTTGCGCGGCTTTTTGCCGGCCGGTATTACGACTCAGCTCAGCTGGCACTCCAACTTGCGCCAGGCCTGGGATCACCTCGCTCTGTTACGCCATCACCCCTTAGAAGAAGTGCGCGACACCGCCAACGCCATTCTCAAGCAGCTCAAAGAAAAATACGCCCACAGTTTTTCGCATCCCATAAACGAAGACACGGAAAAATACCGGGCGGCCATGGTGGCGAAATATAATTATTATCTGCCCGAGACTGCCCCGGCCTTTACTATGCGCACCTCTATAGACCCGCTGGAGCTAGCCCAGTATCAAGACGCGATTGACGCGCGCTCGCTGAAAACCGGCTTACCGAATTTTCTCGGCGATTTGGGCACAATCAGCTTTGATTTCCTCTTAGACTTCGGCTCCTTTCGGGATCTCCAGCGCCACCGCGCCGGCATCTGCCGCATGCCGCTCTTAACGACTAAATTCGGCTTTAATGAATGGTACTTAGAACAGTTGCCGGAAGACACTCGTTTGGAAGCCCAGAAGCTGATTGCCGAGCAGATTTTGGCCATTGAGAAATTAGATACCACGCCGGAAATAAAACAGTATTACACGGCCATCGGCTTCAATGTCGCCTGCCGCGTGAGTTATCCCCTACCGGCCGCTTTATATGTCATTGAACTCCGAAGCGGACGCGCCGTTCATCCGACTCTGCGCCAAGTGGCGCATAAAATGCACGCCGCGGTCATAGCCAAGTTCCCGAACCTAAAACTGCAATCCGATTTAAGCTTAGATGATTGGGATGTCCGCCGCGGCAGCCATGATATCGTAACGAAATAATTATGTCCAAAATAATCCTCGGCTTAGTCGGGCAAATTGCCAGCGGCAAAGGCGAGGTCAAAAAATATCTGATAGAAACCTATGGCGCGTCCGACCATCGTTTTTCCGATATCATGCGCGACATTTTAAAGCGTCTGAGCCTGGAAACAACCCGGGAGAACGTCCAAGATGCCTCATCTATGCTGCGCCAAACTTTTGGTGAAGATATCTTAGCCAAGGTCATGACCGCCGACGCGGTTAAAGATTCCCACGAATTAGTCGTGATTGATGGCGTCCGCCGTTTAGCCGATATCAGATACTTAAATGAACTGCCTGGCTTCTACCTGATCAGCCTGAACACCGACCAAAAAACCCGCTTCGCGCGCGTGCAGAGCCGGCAAGAAAATGCCGGCGACGCGAACAAAACTTATGAGGCCTTCTTAGCGGAAGAAGCCCATGAAGCGGAACAAGAAATCCCAACCGTGATGGCCACGGCTAAATATCAGGTTGATAATAACGGCACGCTCGCTGACTTGCAGCAAAAGATTGACGCGATTATTGAGGAAATTGAAAAAAAGTAATATGAATAATTATCCCGGCAAACTCATCGTCTTATACGGCATAAATAACTTGGGTAAAAGCACCCAGGCGAAGTTGCTCGTGGAAAAATTAAAGGATAACGGCTATCAAGCCGAGTATTTAAAATATCCGATTTATGATTTGGCTCCGTCCGGCTTGATATTAAATAACTATTTGCGCGAAAAGAATTCTTTCGGCTTGTCGGCGCGCGAAGCCCAAATCATTTACGCACTTAATCGGACCCAATTCCAAGATCAATTAATCGCTAAATTGAAAAGCGGCCTGAATATCATTGCCGAGGACTATACCGGCACGGGCATTGCCTGGGGCTTAGGCGCGGGCGTGGATGAAAATTTCCTGAAAGAAATCAATTCGCACCTCATCAAAGAAGATTTAGTTTTTCTGTTTGACGGCGAACGCTTCAAGCAAGCGGTGGAAAACGGGCATAAGCACGAAAACGACGACGACCTGACCACCAAGGTGCGCTGGGCGCATCTAAAACTGCGCGAGGAATCCGGCTGGCACAAGATTAACGCTAACCTGACCATTGAGGAAATCCATGCCCTGCTCTGGACAGAAGTAAAAAATCTTTTAGAGGGACGGCTAGCGGAAAAGAGCCCGACCGCGCCGGCCTGGACCGGCTTTAAGCCGATTGGCGAAATAATTGATACGAGCCATCAAGATATAAGAATAATCAGCCCAACGCCGGCGAAAAGCGAGCCAATCCGCCCAGAAAGCGCGCCGACTTCTAATATCGCTAAACTCAATTTTTCCGTAGCCAAAGTCCGGGCCAACGCCAAACTGCCCCAAGCGGCTAACTCCGGCGACGCCGGCTATGACCTTTACGCGGCTGATTATTACTCTATCCCCCCTTACAGCCAGGCGCTCGTGGCTAGCGGCGTGAAATTAGCCATCCCCGACGGCCATGTCGGACTGATTTGGGATAAAAGCAGCTTGGCCGCCGCCGGCATCAAAACCATGGGCGGCGTGATTGACTCCGGCTACCGCGGCGAAGTCATGGTCATTATAAAAAATTTGAGCGAGGAGATTTATAATATCACGCCGGGACAGAAGATTGCCCAAATCATTATCCAGCCCTTTGTCAGTCCCGAGCTTAAAGAAGAAATAATTAACGATGACACTGAACGCCAAACCAAGGGCTTCGGCAGTTCAGGTAAATTTTAAAAAATTCCCATGACCTATGACGCGATCATCGGCTTAGAAATCCATGCCGAGCTGAAAACCAAAAGCAAGATGTTCTGCACTTGCGACAACGAGGCCGCGGCTAAAGCGCCGAACACGGCCGTTTGCCCGATTTGCCTCGGCCATCCCGGCACCTTGCCCGTCCCGAATAAGCAGGCCATTGACTGGACACTCATGACCGGGCTGGCTTTGCATTGCCATATTAATCGCCTATCTAAATTTGACCGCAAAAATTATTTCTATCCCGATCTGCCCAAAGGCTATCAAATTTCCCAATATGACCAGCCGCTTGGCTACCAAGGCTATTTAGATATCGGCGGCGAACAAATTTTGATTACGCGAATCCATTTAGAAGAAGACACTGGTAAGTCTTGGCATTTTAAAAATGACAACTACACTCTTTTAGACTTTAATCGCGCCGGCACGCCGCTCATGGAGCTGGTCACCGAGCCGGTTATTAAAGACGCCGCGCAGGCCAAAAAATTCTGCCAGCTCTATCAGCAAACCCTGCGCTATCTTGGCGCCAGCCGGGCGGATATGGAGAAAGGCGAGATGCGCTGTGAGGCGAACGTGAGCGTCCAAGCCGCGGGCCAGTGGAAATATGAGGACGGCCAAATCAAGCCGCTGGGAAAATATAAATTGAATAATAAAGTGGAAGTGAAAAATATCAATTCTTTCCGCGCCGTGGAAAAAGCTATTAAGTTTGAAATTGAGCGCCAAACGAAAGTTTTAGAAAAAGGCGGCGAGATCCTGGCCGAAACGCGGGGCTGGGATGATGTTAAAAATGAAACCGTGAGCCAAAGAGTCAAGGAAAGCTCGGCTGACTACCGCTATTTTCCCGAGCCGGATATTCCCCCGCTCAAAATAGACGAGGATTGGCTGGCGCGGCTGAAGTCTGAGCTGCCGGAAATGCCCGAGGCCAAGAAAAAACGCTTTATCCAACAATATGGCCTAAACGCGGACAGCACCGAAGTTTTGACCACTGACAAGGCCTTGGCCGACTGGACCGAGGAAGTTATTTCCGAACTTGAGGCCTGGGTGGAAGCGGAAGGCGATACGGTTTTACGCCAAGAAAAACACTTAGCCAAGACCGCAGCCAATTGGATTACCGGCGAGCTCTTGAAGCATTTGAACGCCGATAATAAAAATATTTCCGATCTAAAAATCAATCCGGAAAATTTCGCGGAACTGGTCTGTCTGATTTATCAAGACAAAATAAATAGCTCCGCCGGTTCGCGCATCTTAGAAAAAATGTATTGGGACGGCGGCGACCCGGAGGACATCATGGCCGAGCTCGGCTTAGAACAGATGACTGATAATGACGCGATAGAAATCGCCGTCCAGAAAATCATTGACACAAACCCGAAACAAGTTATAGAATACAAAAATGGCAAAACTAATGTCCTGCAATACCTTTTGGGGCAAGTCATGGCCGCCACTAAAGGCTCGGCCAATCCCAAAATCGTTCGGGAACTATTAGAAAAATTATTAAAATAGAGTTGAGAAAAGGCCGAGCCTAAACTCGGCCTTTTTTATAGCCATTTTTTTATGATCTGAACCGCCTCATCCTTGTCCTCAACCCAATGAATTTTTGCCCCTTGTTTGGCCCAGCGCCTGAACCAAGTTTTCTGGCGCTTCGCGAAACCATATATCGCCCGATTTAATTTTTCTAGCATTTCTTCATATTTAAGCTGGCCGCGTAAGTAGCGGCTCACAAAACGATATTCCAAACCGAAAGAATCTAAACGCTCCCAGGACAAGCCGGCCTCATGCAAACGCTTCACTTCCCCGGCCAAATCCTCTTTTTCCAAGCGATGGACTAAACGCTCATAAACTCTCTCGCGCAAAATCTTTTCGGGACAGTCTAAGCCGAGAATCAAGTAATCATATAATTTTTCGCCGGTCTGAGACTTCGCTGTTCCGCCCTGCGCCAAGATTTCCAAGTAGCGCGCCAAGCGCCGCGGATTATTCTTATCACTATTGTTAAGGCGCTCGGCAAACTCCGGTTTCTTCTTGGTTAATAGCTTAAAGAGTTCAGCCGCCGGCTTTTGCTCCCAGAGCGAGCGTTGCGCGTGATCTGGTTTTTCTCCGCCTAGCTGATAATTATCCACCAAGGCTTGGAGATATAGACCGCTCCCGCCGACAATAATCGGCAATTTGCCGCGCTTCAAAATATCTTCCAAAGCGCCGAGCGCGTCTTTCTGATAGCGCGCTAAGTCATATTTTATCTTGGGGCTGGCCACGTCTATTAGGTGATAGGAAATTTTCCGACCACCCGCCTTATATTCTGGCAAATCCTTACCCGTGCCGATATCCAGACCTTTGTAGACCTGGCGGCTATCCGCGCTCACGATTTCCCCGCCCAGCTCTTTAGCTAAACGCACCGCCAGACCGGTTTTACCAGCCGAGGTTGTACCTAGAATCACCAGGACTTTCGGCTTGGCTGGTTTAGACGGCTTGTGGATAACTTTTGTCATATTTTAGTAACTTTTGATATAATATAAGTAACTTTTAAAATGATAAAGCCATGAAAAAGAAAAGCAGTAGTGCTAAGGCGAAAAATTTCCGGAGTGGCAGTTCTTTAATCAACAATTAGGCCGCGAACAGAGTCTTTGTTAACAAGAGAGCTGAAAAAAGGGGGATATAAACTTATAAAGAAGGTTTATCGTTCCCCTTCTTTTTTTAGCCTTTAGCGCCTAGCTTGTGGATAACTTTTTGCATATTTTAGTAACACTTGGTAAAATTTAATCATCAAATATGACCGTTCTTTCTCATTTTTTTTTGCAATTTAATTTCAGGAAAGATCGGTGTCACAATCAATTAGGGTCAAATAAAACCATTAACCTATGAATGTAAAACAGAATTGCCAGCGGTCCGCACAGACCTTAAACGTCGAGTTGACATCACGGAACTTTAACTTTACAGACAAAACCAAAAGCTTACAGATCAACTCCTGAAAAGTTTCCGAAGTAAGGATTGAATCCTGAATTAATTGAGAAGCCCTTTCAAAAAAAGGGCTTTTTTTATTTTAAAATATCTCCTTCCAGCCCAAACTCATAGGCATGTTCAATCTTTACAGACACAAATTTCCCGACCAAACTTTTTCCTGCCTTGGCGCCGTTAATCAACACCATCTTATAACTCCCCGTCTTCCCGTAATACTTCCCGCGCTTGTTCTTCCCCTCCACCAAAACTTTCAAGGTCTGGCCGCGATAACTTTCATTATTCTTTAAGGCCGTCTCCTTTAATATTTCATTAATCATTTTCGCGCGCCGGCTTTTTTCCGCGGGCGGTACATTATCTTTCATTTTCCAGGAAACCGTGCCTGGCCGCGGACTATATTCAGCAATATAAGCTAAATCAAATTTAACCCGTTTAAACAGCTGAGCCGTATGATTGAATTGGGTTTTCGTTTCACCTGGAAAACCAACAATCACATCGGTGGTAATGACACACCCGGGCTTAGCCGCTCGGACTTTTTTAATCAGCGCTTCAAAATGCGCGGCCGTATATTTCCGGTTCATCGCTTTTAGTATCTCGTCGTCGCCGGATTGGGCAGCCAGATGCAAATGCGCGCAAACCTTGTCCGAAGAGGCGAAGACCCTAATCAGCTCATCGGACATATCCTTGGGATGCGAAGAGGAAAAGCGAAGCCAAAAATCGCCTGGCACTTTTATGGCCGCTTTTAAGAGTTTCGGAAAATCATAATTTTTATCCTGATAGCTATTGACGTTCTGGGCAATCAGCACAATTTCTTTATAGCCCTTGGCCGCCAATTCCTTCACTTCTTGAAGAACTTCGCGCGCCGGCCGATAGACCTCGCGGCCGCGGGCGTAAGGCACGACACAGTAGGCGCAAAAATTATTACAGCCATTACCGATGGGCACGTAAGCCGTAAAGGCGCTGGCGTGCTTTGGTAAAATAGCCAAGTATTTCTCACCCTGCTTTAAACGCACTTCATCCAAACTGAAGAATGGCGTGAACTCGCGGCCCGACAAAAAATCTAAGAGCCGCGGCATTTCGCTTATCGGCAAGAACAAATCCACGCGGCCTAGGAGGCGCTTCTGGACATCCAAACGCTGGCTCAAACAGCCGGCAATGACAATTTTCGCCGCTTTATTTTTCAAGCGAATCGTATTAACCAAGCCATAGACGCGATCCTCAGCCATTTGCCGGACGCCGCAGGTATTAATGATAATCACCCCGGCCTTATCCGTACTAGCCGACAACTTATAGCCGGCGCTTTCTAAAAAAGCGGCCAAGCGCTCGCTGTCCACCTTATTCATCTGACAGCCGATGGTAATAATATAGTAAGTCTTATTTTTTTGTGCCATAAAGTTCATACAAGCCGAAGCTGGCATTAATCTTCTTGACTAATTTCATTCCTAAATCATAGGGCGCGAATTTCCGATCATTCAGATAGGCGACGTCAGCCGCGTTCAAGTAGAAATTATAATAATAAACCGGATAATATTGAACTAAGTTCTTCACGCCAGTGAGAATCTCTGGGTTGGGCAAGGTGCCCATGATAATGCGCCGCTCCGGCCAGAAAAACTTATCATAATACTGAGTAATAATGATGCCGGCCGGCTGGGTATAAGCGAAAACCCGCTCGGCATTCGTCCGCTCGGCTAAATTTGTATAATAGAGATAAGCCAAGCCCTCTTCTGAACCAAAGAGCACAAAGGTTAAGGATAAATAGGCCGCCGCCAAAACCACGGCCGCCTGCAATCCGCCGGCGATGATTGGCCGGATTCGGCTCTGTGTTTTTTTGGTAATGAAAAACAGGGCCCGACTCACTTTGACAATCGCTAAAGAGGCCAGGGGAATGAGCATGAGATATATCGGCAGCCAATAGCGGGTATAGGAATTGCCGATGGTGAAGCTATTCGGATTGGGATTGTCATTGAAGTGCCAGCTCCCATAATAGAAAATTAAAACCGCGCTTAATATCGCCCACGATAAAACATAAACTAGATGCTTCCGCCGAAAGCGGCGTAAATTCTGCGCGAGCAAGATGAAGAAGCCAAGTCCGCCCGCATAAACCCAGAGCGGAAACATATCTAAAACGTAATGCCGGAACATAGACAAGGACAAGCGCGCGTTAAAGCCGAAATAAAAAATATTACGGCCGATAGTCTGAGCATAGGCGCTTAGCGCTTGGAAGCGCCCGGCCAAAGTATTGCTTAAAATCCCCCCGCTGCTTTGCGCGATATCATCAAGCGAGCGATTCATTTCATTATAACCGCCGTGGAGAAATGAACCATAGAGAATTTGATTATAATAAGCCACGGGGAGCAGCGCCAAGAATAAGCCAGTCAGAAATAAAACGAGTTTAATCCAGCCAAAGCGCCGCGCGTAAAACAGCCAGACTAAAAATAAAATCGGACCGAGCCAAAGAATTTCGGAAGTGCGGGTAATAATCGCCAGGCCCATGAATAAGCCAGCGGCCCAAGAGGCTAAATATTCCGGCCATAATTTTCCGAAGCGGCTCAGGGACAAAAAAGCGGCTTTAATCTTTTCTCTTTTTTCGCCAATAGCCAAGCTGAAAAGATAGGCGCCAATGATAAGCAAGACCATAAACAAAATATTATGGAACATGCTCCGGACGCTATAATAAATATAAACCGGAAAAACGGCTAAAAGGCCAGCGGCCACGAGTCCGACCCGGCCGTTAAACAGCCGGCGAACGAGTAAGTAAAAGAAAATCAATCCCAGAGCGGCGAAGAAAGGCGTGAGATATGGAATAACACCAATACCTAAAACTGAGGCGATTGAACCGTAAATTAAAATAATGCCCAAGAAGCTCACCGGCTTGATCCAGCCAGCATCATTGCGCACGCTTCTGGGCATTACCACTTCGCCGCCAATCGCTGCGGCCGGATCAAAAAAGGCCAAGCGGCCCGTTAGCGCGTATTGTTTGGTAAAATAATAATTAGCGGTTTCGTCCGGCGAAGTCCATTTCACGTAATTTTTAGTCTGGGTCAGATAATTGAAGCTGGACGCGCCCACGAAAAAAAGCGCGGCGATGACCACGACGATAGCCAGGTTCGTATATTTTTTTAAGCCCCAGCGAATTCTCATGATATTAATGTTATCGGAAATTGCCCTTTTTAGCAAGAATTTGCTATGATTAAAGTAATATGACTGTAAAAAACCATTTAAAAAATATTTTAGCTAATATTAATGAATATTTTCTAATTTTTTGCTCCCTTTTTATCATTTTCGGCGCCGCGATCTATTATTTTTATGCCCTTAATTGGCTTGGCCTGATTATCAGCCTGGGCCTGACTCTCGGCGCCTTTGTAGGCTATTATTTTATCCGCGCCAAAGAAATTCCGCCTTCAGCCCTGAAGACCGGGTCTTCTTCGGCCAGAGATTATTTTTGGCTCGGTCTTTATCTTGTTATCTTGGCTTTGTCTGTTTATTATTTATACCAGGCCCGAACCAGCCGGGCCTTGATTTCACCTTGGCAAGTGGTGAGTCCAATATTTTTTTGGCTTTACGCTTTTTTAAGCGCCGACTTGATTTATGTTCTGAGCCGAAAAACCCTAAGCGCCGGCCTGAAAATCCTTTTCCTCTCGCTCCATTATTTTTTAAATTTGGCCGTGGCCTTGACGGTCTATAAAATCGGCTATGGTTTTGACCCATTTGTCCATCAGGCAACCATGGAGCTGATCGCTAAAAAAGCTTTGGTTGACCCAAAAACACCTTATTACATCGGCCAGTATGCCCTCATCGTGGCCGGTTACAAATTTTTGGGCTTATCCATTGCCGGCTTGAATAAAATTTTGGTCCCCTTGGCCGCGGCCTTATTTTTACCTTTAGCCGCTTACCGCTTTTTAAAACGGACGGATAAAGATGAAACAAACCATGGCTCAGAGTCGGAATTCTTAACCGTTCTTTTTATCCTGGGCCTAACTTTTGCCCCTTTCATCGCGACCACGCCACAAAATCTAGCCTACTTATTCCTTATTCTGACAATTTTTAGCGGCCTGAGCCGGACTTCGCCTTTAACAGTCTTAATTCTGGCCTTAGCCACAACGGCCATCCACCCCATCTGCGGCCTGCCCGCTTTGGCCTGGAGCGCTTGGCTTTTTTTGCATCGCTACCGCCATCATTTTACAGCGATTTGGCGAAAGATCTTCAGCGCGCTGATTTTTGCGGCGAATGCCCTACTTCTACCTTTGGCGCTTTGGCTGTCGGGCGGCGCTCAGCTGAAAGAAATCGCGCCGGGAATCACGAATCTTATCACTCCCTGGCAAAATATTTTTTCTAGTCTTAGCTTGGCCGGCCGCGAAGATTGGCTGTCTAACTTGGTATACTTTTTGGCTGATAATTACAGCCTGCTTTTAATTATCGCCATTGGTGCCAGCCTAATTTATTTTTATTTCGCGCGTCCGAAAATCGCCCGGCGCGCCTGGCGGGAAAACGGTTTATTGCTTATAATTTCCTCCCTGCTTGTCGCCTATGTCCTTAGCGCGCAGATTCATTTTAATAATTTGATTAGCTACGAACAAAATGATTATGCCAATCGCATTTTGATTATCATCACGCTGTTTGCTCTGCCTTATTTAATTGAAATGATTAACCGCCTAATAAAAAAAATCGGGCGTCTGGCTTGGACCGGAAAAATCATCTGGCTCATTATCGGTCTCACTCTGCTCAGCGTTTCGCTCTATATTTCCTATCCGCGTTATGACAAATATTTTAATTCCCGTGGCTACAGCACTGGACAAAGCGACGTGACTGCGGTTAATCTAATTGCCGCTCAAGCCCGAGCTCCCTACATCGTCCTGGCCAACCAGCAAGTGAGCGCCGCCGCTCTAAAAGAACTGGGCTTTGATCATTATTATCAAAGTGCCCAAGGTGAAATCTATTTCTATCCCATTCCGACCGGCGGCCCATTATACCAATACTATCTGGCCATGGTCTATGGCGGACCCAGCCGGGAAACAATGGACCAGGCCATGTCGCTGGTCAACGTTAAAGAGGCCTATCTAGTGGTTAATAAATATTGGTTTCAAAGCGACCGCGTTATCGGCCTGGCCAAACTTACGGCCGACCGCTGGCAGAATGTAGACGATCAGGATTACATATTCAAATACACGAAATAAATTTGCTTTAAACTTTAGACAAAAAGAAAAGGCCCGATTGAGCCTTTTTATTAAATGAAATTCTAAATATTAATTATCTTGTCTCCTGATAGTCCCAAACCGGGCCAACCGACAGGAATTTTCCGTTCGGATCTTGATGGATAAGCACCATGAGTTTTAAATTACTGATATCCTCCTTGAACCAGGACTTCTGCGCCGGCAGACTAATCGTCAGTTTTTTGTCTTTGGCATTAACCGGCGTGACTGTCTGACTGCGCACAAAATCCGTGATATTCGCGTTATCATCCGTTGATAAAGCTTGCCCGCTTAGTTCCTTATTAACGATGCCACTCAGCATGTTAAGATTAGCGCCAAGCGTGTTCAAATCTGTCATAACCGAACTTACCTCCTGGTCTATTCTTAAGGCCGAAAACATCTTAATCAGCATATTATTATCCGCGCTAAGCTCGTTCAGCAAGGCATAGTTCGGATCAACATAAGAATTTTCGTTCCAGCGCGACAAATCGCTTAAGCCCTGCCCCTTATAAAGCTGGTTAACGCTGAATTTTTCTAAAGGCAGCTGTAAATTAGTCCAAGCCGCGGCCGAAGACTTTAGGGCCTGATTCTGCCAGGCGATGGAGCGGGCGAAAAGCGGCTGGCTAGCCTTATCAATGTTTAAGTAGGCCTGGAAGCCGCCCAGCGTGCTCCAGTAATCAGTCGTATGCCAAACGGCCGCTTGGCTGAGCTGGCCGCTCAGGG
>TBL_comb47_HYPODRAFT_10002576_pt1 | contig 22216 bp, 25 predicted proteins | sample TroBogypolimnion_40_FD_10682 | JGI IMG/M metagenome (IMG submission 10682)
CTCCGCAGCCATCATAGCTTCCCTGAAGATCGGAATTAAGATTTAAACCGAACCATGGAGCTAGTTCTCGATTTCGGTAATACTGCCAGGAAGATAGCGTTGTTTGATGACGGGGTTCTGCAACTTCTTGAGTCATATCCTGAAATCAGTCCGGAGATCATAGCGTCATTCATCTCCCGGCATCCCGGAATAACAAGCTGTATACTTTCTTCGGTAGTTCAACATCCGCCGGGGATCAACGATCTGTTAGTCTCCGGTTTCCGTACGCTGATAGCTGACCACCATACCCTGCTGCCCATCCGAAACGGATACGGCACTCCGGAAACGCTTGGAATGGACAGGCTTGCAGCGGCTGTTGCAGGAGCCTGCGAATTTCCAGGGAAACCTGTTTTGGTAATTAATGCAGGAACAGCAATTACCTATGATTTTATCAATTCTTCAGGCGAATACCTTGGGGGTGCAATCTCTCCCGGAATGAAGCTGCGATTTAAAAGCCTGCATACTTTTACCGGAAAGCTTCCGTTAGTTGACTATAAGGAATCAGTGCCCGTTTTGGGGACCAATACCGAGAACTCTATTTTGTCAGGAGTCATCAATGGGATTGCAGGGGAGATTGAAGCATTTGCAGACCACTATCATGCAGAAAATCCTGAGCTGAAAATAATTCTCAGCGGAGGCGATATGAATTATTTTGTCAAACGACTTAAAATTAGCATCTTTGCAGTCACAAATATCGTCCTTACCGGACTCCATCAAATCCTCCTGTTTAATGTCAGTAAAATACCTTAAATACCCTCTTCTCCTTTCTTTTTTTCTTCTTCTTCTTTTGTCTTCCACTATTGTCCATGGACAAATCCAGATTGCTTCACCCTATTCCCGGTTCGGGATTGGCGACCTGAGTGACAATAACAACGCCTGGAATTCCTCGATGGGAGAGATCGGTTTTGGAGTGCGCAGCAATTACCATGTCAATTACTCGAATCCTGCTTCCTATACGGCATTCGATTCCACTTCCTTCCTTTTTGAAGGGGGTGCAATGGCAACACTGGTAACGTTGACATCGAATGTTCAGTCAGCCTCCAGGAATTATGCAACATTAGGCTATCTTGTCTTTGGTATGCCGGTTACAAAATGGTGGAGAACCAGTTTCGGATTGCTTCCTTTCAGCGATGTTGGGTACAGCGTTGAGAACATTGATTATTCAAAGGATATTGGTACGATCGACAGGTACTATACCGGTTCGGGGGGAATTAACAGGCTATACTGGGGTAACGGTTTTAAGCTCTTTAAGAATCTTTCCATCGGTTTTAATGTTTCCTACCTCTTCGGATCAATGGACCGCCAGGCCAAGGCAATCTTCCCCGATTCACTTTATTTCATCAACATGAAGGTGGATAATTATGTCACCGTCAGCGATATTTATCTCAATTATGGCATTCAATACCAGATCAACCTGAAGCATGACACGCGCATGGTTCTCGGTGCTGTATTTGCTACAAATTCGGCCATCAATGCGAAGACGGATATGCTTGCGCGGACTTTTTTCCAGAATAGTGCAGGAACAGAATTTCCCAAAGACACCATCGAAAAATCCGTTGGATACAAAGGGACGATCTTGATTCCTGCCATGTTCGGACTGGGTATTTCGCTTGAGAAGCCTGATAACTGGCTTGTAGGTGCGGATTTCAGGTGGCAGAACTGGAAAAAATTCAAGGCTTTTGGTCTCAGCGATTCCCTGGTGAACAGCTTCCAGGTCAATGCCGGGGCCGAACTGGTGCCGAGTTATGAGAGTTATACCAACTACCTGAAAAGAATCAGGTACAGGCTCGGGTTCCTTTATAACAGCACCTACCTTGAGCTACGGGGCCAGCATCTGAATGAGTATGCCTTCACGATCGGGTTCGGATTGCCCTTGCGCGGAGTGAAGACCATGCTTAATCTCGGAGCACAGGTAGGGTCGCGGGGCACGACCAACGCGAGCCTGATCAAGGAATCTTATTTTAAATTCATCATTGGCTTCTCCATCTATGAAAGATGGTTCGTAAAACGTAAGTATTACTAGCCTTGAAAATCTCTTTTCATCACTCCATTGTTCTTTTGTTCTTCCCGGTATTTTCTTCCCTGCTGATTTCCGGTTGTGGCAATGATCCCGGAATGTCAGGCATCATGAAAGAATCCAAAACGGGACCCGGGATGATGGCAAAGAATATTGAAGTAACATTCAGCGACTCCGGCAAAATCCAGGCAAAGCTTTACAGTGTCCTCCTGAACCGTTATCCCGGCGGAAGTGATCCCTATATGGAATTCCCGAAAGGATTCAGGGTTTGTATGTATGATTCAGCCTTGCGTGTAGAAACGACAATCACAGGAAACTATGGCAAACGGAAAGACTACACACGCATCATGGAAGCCCGGGGAAATGTGATGGTCAGGAATGAAATGAAAAAGCAGCAACTCAACACCGAAGTCCTGATCTGGGATGAGAACAAACGAAAGATATATTCCAAAACAAAGGTGAAAATCACTACCGACAATATGATCCTCTTTGGCGATGGTCTTGAATCCAATGAATCATTTACTGATTATACCATCATCAATCCACACGGACAGATGCTTGTAAAAAAAGATTCTATCTGATTTTGCCTGATCCTTTTGTAGTTTCGTGAAAATTTCATAGTTTTGCAGCCTTCATTTAAAATTCAATAAGAATGGCAATAATCGGAAGAATAAGAAAACATTCAGGTCTTGTAGTAATATTTGTCGGCGTTGCTATCGCAGCATTTGTGATCGGCGACTTTGGGAAAAAAAGATACAAAGGCACGAATGACATTGGATCTGTTAACGGTGAGGTGATCCCTAACACGGATTTTAACGCCAAGGTGGAAGAAATGATCCAGATGCAGAAGGAGAATACCCAGAATGATAAGATCACCGACCAGGAAACCTATTCCATCCGCACGAGTACATGGAATAACCTGGTGAAGGATATGATCATGGGCAAAGAATACAGCCAGCTTGGCCTTACTGTTTGCCCGGATGAACTCTTCGACCAGGTCCAGGGAAAAAACCCGCACCGGTACATCCTGCAATATTTTAAAGATCCGAAAACCGGTGTCTACGATCCTGCCATGGTCCTCAATTACCTGAAGAACCTTGACAAGATGGAGCCGAAGAACAAGGAGCAATGGCTTCGTTTCGAAAAAGCCATTAAGGAAGATCGTCTTCAGACAAAATTCAACAATCTTATAACCAAGGCATATTACGTTCCGAAAGCATTTCTTCACGTGGAATTCGTAAACCAGAACCTGGCCTTTGCCATCCGGTCAATCGCTGCACCGCCAACCACGATCAAGGATTCTGAGATCAAATTGTCGGATGCTGACTATCAGCAATTCTATGACAAGAATAAGTCCTACTTCCTCCAGGAAGAGGCAACCAGGGATGCGGACTATGTAATCTTCGATGTCGTGCCTTCTGATGCAGACCGTAAGAAAATAGCAGAAGATGTAGCCAGCATCTATAAGGAATTTTCAACCAGCACAGATGTCATCAATTTCGCCAAAGCCAATTCAGATACGAAATACGACAGCACATTTAAGAAGAAGGGTTCATTGCCCGGCAAACTGGATTCTTTGTGTTTCTCCTTGGATCCGGGAACCATTATCCCGCCATTTGAATTCAACTCCACATGGTACATGGCAAAAATACTGGCAACAGAAGAAAGACCGGATACCATGAAAGCTTCCCAGATCCTGATCTCTTTTGCAGGAAGCCCGTTGAAGAACGAGAATATAAAAAGAACAAAGGAACAGGCAAAGGTTAAAGCTGACAGTTTACTGGCCGTTCTTAAAAAAGCCCCGGATAAGTTCAGGGAATTTGCGATTAAAAATTCCGACTACCCAACAGTAAAAGATGATGGTGGCGATATTAAAGCGATCGTTGACGGGGAAGCAAACTTTTCATTGTTCTACAATGAAGGATTAAAGATGAAGCTGACCGAAGGGAAAAAGGCTGTCGATCCGAAAACAAGCATGAAGGTGATCGAAACGGCACTGGGATATTCGGTGTTCAAACTGACTTACAAAAGCAAGCCGATCAAAAAGACACAGGTTGCAATACTTGAACGGAAAATTGAACCAAGCAACCAGACCTACCAGGATACCTTCCTTAAAGCAAGTGCTTTTGCCGGGCAGAATACCAACGCTGATGCTTTTGATAAAGCTGCAACAGCAAAAGGACTATCAAAGAGGACTGCACAAAGCATCCATGAAATGGATAATTTCGTGCAGGGATTACCTTCAGCACGCGAAATCGTACGCTGGGTTTACGCTGAAAATACAAAAATCGGGGAAGCTTCGCCGGTGTTCGACCTGACAGGAAAGTATGTCGTGGCAGTGTTGACAAGCATTACAGAAAAGGGTTACATGCCGCTTGAGAAATTGAAAGAAAAGATCAAACAAGGAGTGATGAATGATAAAAAACTCATCGTCCTTACCGAGAAGGTTAAAAAATCAATGGCAACATCGAAAGATCTTTACAAGCTGGCTGCCGAATTCGGAACAAAGGTCGATACTTCAAACCTGACTTTTTCAGGTTACAGCAACAATGCCCTCAGCCGGGATCCCGATGCTGAAGGATTGGTTTTCAATTCTAAGAAAGGTTCCATTGTCGGACCGCTGACGGGCAAATACAACGTTTATGTCGTGTCTGTTGATAACATCACCGAACCCCCCAAGCAGGAAGATTATACAGCACTCAAAAACCAGCTTATCCAAAGTTTCTCGGGTCGTGTGACAAGTGGTTTGTTCGAGGCCATAAAGAAGACAGCCACGATTAAAGATTCAAGGGCTAAGTTCTATTAGGATGTAGCCAGCACAAAAAAGACCGTCTCAAAAGGGCGGTCTTTTTTTTGATCAATGTTCAGGTATTCATTGTGGCTTCAAACTGTGAATGGTATAGTCGCTAAATTAAAGATGATACATTCTACTTACCTGCAGGAGGCAGGATGTGTATCAATTTTATCGCCGAAGCCCACTCTTTTCCGCTTTCCGTGTACGAACGCAATTTCACACTGTAATCTCCGGCCTTGATGAACCAGTGTGAGGGTTGTTTGGCAGTGGAAATGGAATCATCGCCAAATTCCCATTGATAGGAGAATGCATTGACGGATCTGTTCTCAAAGATGACCTGGCAGGGTGCGTGAAATTCATTATTCCCGCTGAAAGTAAAATCAGCGGCAGGAACCGGTTCGTTCTTATAACAGCTATTCAAGGAAAGCATGAGGCAAAAGAGCGCAAGCCAGAGGCCTTGTCTTTTCATCTATTCTGCGAGTATCAATACCTTGTTGTGCAGGACTTCAATCACACCGCCGTTGACATCAAAGAAAAGCGGTGTCTCGCCTTTGTTTTCGACTTTGATCTTCCCCTTTTTTAACACGGAGATCAGCGGTGCATGGTTGTTCATGATCTCAAAAGACCCATCAATCCCTGGAAGCTGAACCAGGTGAACATTTTCACCTGTATAAAGAACATTGTCTGGAGATATGATGCTAAGCTTCATGAGCGACCGGGTTATTTGTTTTCTGCCAGGATTCGTTTTCCTTTTTCGATGGCTTCGTCAATGGTTCCAACGAGGTTGAATGCGGATTCAGGGTATTCGTCAACTTCGCCGTTTAGGATCATGTTAAAGCCTTTTATGGTGTCGTCAATATTCACAAACACACCCGGAATACCTGTAAACTGTGTTGCCACGTGGAAAGGCTGTGAAAGGAAACGCTGCACACGACGTGCCCTGTGAACGATCTGTTTGTCCTCGTCCGACAACTCATCCATTCCAAGGATGGCAATGATGTCCTGGAGTTCCTTGTACCGCTGAAGGATCTTCTTAACGTTCTGAGCAGTCTGGTAATGTTCATCCCCCACGATGTCAGGGGAAAGAATACGCGATGTCGAATCCAGCGGATCAACGGCAGGATAAATCCCGAGCTCGGCGATCTTCCTGCTCAGTACAGTGGTTGCATCAAGATGGGCGAAAGTTGTGGCAGGAGCCGGGTCTGTAAGGTCATCTGCAGGCACGTAAACAGCCTGGACAGAAGTGATTGAACCCCGTTTGGTCGAAGTGATGCGCTCCTGCATGATACCCATTTCAGTCGCCAGGGTGGGCTGGTAACCCACGGCGGAAGGCATCCTTCCAAGCAAGGCAGAGACTTCTGAACCGGCCTGTGAAAAACGGAAAATGTTATCAATAAAAAACAGGATATCGCGGCCACCGGATTCCTCATCCCCGTCACGGAAATATTCGGCAAGTGTCAATCCTGATAATGCAACCCTGGCACGGGCACCGGGTGGCTCATTCATCTGTCCGAATACAAGTGTTGCCTGGGACTTAAGCAATTCTTCACGATCCACTTTGGAAAGATCCCATCCTCCTTTTTCCATGTCTTCTGAAAAAGCTTTGCCGTAGCGGATNACACCTGATTCAATCATTTCGCGAAGCAGGTCATTACCTTCCCTTGTACGTTCACCTACACCGCCGAATACGGATAATCCTGCATATTTCTTGGCGATGTTGTTGATCAGCTCCATGATGATGACCGTCTTTCCGACACCGGCACCGCCAAACAGACCAATCTTTCCGCCCTTTGAATAAGGTTCGATCAGGTCAATCACCTTGATCCCGGTAAAAAGAACTTCCTTGGAAGTAGACAGCGTATCAAACTTGGGTGGATCCCTATGGATCGGGTACCTGTTTTTGGATGATACCGGGCCCATTCCATCAATCGGATTTCCGATCACATTAAAGAGCCGGCCCCGGATCTGATCACCGGTTGGCATCGAAATCGGGCCACCTTTTGCGGTCACATCCATTCCGCGGCGCAAACCATCGGTGGAATCCATTGCAATGGTCCGGATTTTATTTTCCCCGATATCATACTGACATTCGAGGACGATGGGGTTACCGTCATTGTTTGTTACCTCAAGAGCATCATAAATATCCGGTAAATTGCCCTCTTCATCGAAAGCGACATCTACAACAGGACCAATGATCTGGGCTATTTTCCCTACTTTGTTATCTTTCATAATTCTTCAAAGCGTAATTTGCACAAAGATAAAATAAGTCCATCATTTATAATAATTTTTTATTTTGCGGGTTATTTTTTTACCTTAGATTTGCCGAAAGTAATCTTGAATTACCCTGAAAATATGATCTGTTGATGAGGTATTTTTTCTTTCTTTATTGTATTCTTCTTTTACCCCTGGCGGGTATTTCGCAACGCAATGTATCAGTTATTGTCGACACGGTTGAAACCGCCAATGGCCCGGTCGTTTTGTACAAGAATTTTACCTGGGAATACCTGGAAAATGAACCTGTGCTGCTTTCCCAGGAAGAGGATTCCACAGGCATCTTTACCCATGAATGGATCAATGACCAGGTTTTTGCTTACATGGGGCTTAGTAAAAGGGATTCCGTAAAGGATACGGTTCTTAATCTTGTCAGCAACAACCGTCACTTCGCGTTGCCAATCTATGGCAGGCTTTTCCGCGGATTTACCTACAATCATAAAGGGCTGGATATTTTTCTCTACAAGGGAGATTCTGTTAAAGCCGCTTTTGACGGGGTAGTCAGGTATGCCAAATACAATAAGGGAGGATTCGGCAATCTTGTGATCCTGCGGCATTACAATGGTGTGGAAACCTACTATGCCCATCTTTCGAAATTGAAAGTTACCGTGAACCAGGTTGTGAAATGTGGCGATGTAGTAGGATTAGGTGGATCCACAGGGAGAAGCCGGTCACCGCACCTGCATTTTGAAGTCCGGTACAAGGATGTTCCGCTGGATCCGTTGAAGATGATAGATTTTGATAACAAGAAGCTGATATCAGGAACATTCCCGATTACAAAGAAAGTATTCTATCCTTCGGATTACGATGGAAAAGCCGTTTACTATAAAGTAAAAAATGGTGACACGCTGGGAAGGATCGCGAAAAAATACCACGTCACCGTCAAAGACCTTTGCTACATCAACAAGATGAAGGCAAATACGCATCTGAAAGCGGGCCGTTCGATCCGCGTCAAATAAGACAATGCATTTCTGAAAGCTGGAAACCGGGCCTATGAATTATCTGCGGCAGGCTCATTCTCAACATTGTTCCGGAAAAACCGTTTCTGGAAAATGATCAGGAGGAAGACCCCGACAGTGATAGCTGAATCGGCAAGATTGAAAATCGGCCGGAAAAAGATGAATTCCTCGCCACCATAAAATGGAAACCACGAAGGGTAATGTGTCTGTATGATGGGGAAATAAAACATATCCACTACTTTCCCGTGCAGGAAACCGGCATACCCGCCTTCCGGTGGAAAAAGTGTGGCAACCTGCATGTAGGTACTTTCATTGAAAATCAACCCATAAAAGGCGCTGTCGAGGATATTCCCCAGGGCACCCGCAAGAATCATGGCTACACTGATGATCAATCCGGTGCTCGGATTTTTCTCTTTTGTGATCTTATATAACCACCATCCGATGATGCCGACTGCAATAATCCTGAACAGGCTGAGAATTAACTTGCCGGAATTCCCTCCCAGCTTCATCCCGAAAGCCATGCCTTCATTTTCTGTAAACTGGATGATAGCCCAGTTTCCGAAAAGCGAATGACTTTCACCCATGTGCAAATGGGTCTTTACTAAAATTTTAATGATCTGATCAACGAGAAGGACCAGGAAAATGATGACGAGCGCTTTCTTCAAGATTCTATAAATAACAGCGTTTTCCGGTTTACATTGAATTATAATCTGGCTCAACTGATTTTGGAGGCGTAACTATGGTCGTCTGCTGGCGCTTGGCCTCAATGCTTAATGTTGCATGAGGAACAATCCGCAACCTGTCTTTGGGGATCAGCTTCCCTGTGACCCTGCAAATTCCGTATGACTTATTCTCAATTCTGACAAGGGCATTCTCCAGCGCTTTGATAAATTTCGATTGTCTTGCGGCAAATTTGCTGTTTTCTTCCTTTGAGAAGACCTGGTAGCCTTCTTCGAGCACTTTAAAGGTCGGGGAGGTATCATTCGTATCATGATCATTCCCGGTAGTATATGATTCTGTAAGTAAATTCAGGTCATTGTGTGCTTTTTCAAGCTTGCTAAGGATAATCTCCTTGAATTCTTCCAGTTCCTCGTCAGAATAGCGGTTCTTAGTTTTCTCAACAGTTCCAACATCCTTTTTTGCCTGTGCTGAAGTTTCCTTTTTCATGGTTTATTGTTTTAAAAAATCAAGTACAACCTTTGTTCTTTTTCTTCTTAAAATAAAAGACGACACAAATCTTCCTTTTATGTCGCTTTTTATTCACCAACCCGTTGGATTGATAAAAATGTTGATATAGAATCTGTCAGATCAATTGAAATTTTTCCAGGGATTTCTATATTATCTGATAACTCAAAAGATTGTGTAAGAGTTTCAGAGCAAATGTACGCCAAATTATTTTTAATCGCTAAATTAATTTCATCATGGCTCTGCAGCTTCACGTTGATTGTATCCGTAACCTCAAATCCCTGATCCTTACGAAGGTTCTGTATCCGGTTGATCAGTTCCCTGGCGATCCCTTCTTCCCATAACCGGAGTGTGATTGTTACATCAAGCGCAACGGTAAGGTTCCCCATATTTGTTACCTGCCAGCCCGGAATATCTTCGGAGATGATCTCAACATCCGTGACGTCGATTTCCACTTCCTGTCCCTGGATTGTTAATGTGGCTTTCCCATTCTTTTCCAGGTTGCTTATTTCTTCCTGCCCGAAAGCAACAATACTTTCACTGATCTGTTTCATCAGTTTCCCATACCGCGGCCCCAGTTTTTTAAAATCAGGTTTGACACGTTTTACCAGGATGTTTGCTGAATCTGCGAGTCCTTCAAGTTCTTTTACATTGACTTCCGAGAGGATCAGGGTTTTCACGGCATCAATCTGCTCTTTCATTGCATCCCCGCTGATCGGAACAAGGATCTTGTTCAACGGCTGCCTGACCCGGATGTTGGTTTTCTTTCTCAGTGAAAGAACCATCGAGGAAATTTTCTGAGCAAGTTCCATTCTTTCTTCCAGGGGTTTGTCGATGACTGACAGATCTGCCTTTGGGAATTCTGTAAGGTGCACCGATTCAGCCGCCGACCGCCGGGTTACATTATTCAGGTCCTGGAAAACTTTGTCCATGAAAAACGGGGCGATCGGGGAAGCAAGCCGGACAATGGTTTCGAGACACTGGTACAAGGTCTGATAAGCAGAAATCTTATCGGCGGTATAATCTCCTTTCCAGAATCTCCTGCGCGAAAGCCGCACATACCAGTTGCTGAGGTGCTCATCAACAAAATCCGAAATGGCCCGCCCCGCTTTGGTGGGCTCATAATCATTGTAATTATCGTCAACATTCCTGATGAGGGAATTCAGCTCAGACAGGATCCACCGGTCAAGCTCGGGACGCTGATCAGTTGGAATTGCTTCTTCGGCAAATGTGAATCCGTCAATGTTTGCGTACAATGCAAAGAATGCATAAGTATTGTAAAGTGTTCCGAAGAATTTTCGTTGCACTTCAGTGATTCCTTCAACATCAAACTTCAGGTTATCCCATGGCTGTGAATTGGTGATCATGTACCAGCGTGTAGCGTCAGGACCGTATTTGATGATGGTTTCAAAGGGATCAACCGCATTACCGAGGCGTTTCGACATTTTATTTCCTTCCTTGTCGAGAACAAGTCCGTTGGATACGCAAGTCTTGAACGACGTGATTCCAAAGAGCATCACGGAGATTGCATGCAATGTGTAGAACCAGCCCCTGGTCTGATCAACACCTTCGGCAATAAAATCGGCCGGGAAGTATTCGTTTAATTCCTGTGTCTTGTCAAACGGATAATGATACTGGGCAAAAGGCATGGCGCCTGAATCAAACCAGACATCGATCAGATCCGGTTCGCGGAGCATTTTAATACCGGTATCGGAAACCAGGATAATATCATCCACAAACGGACGGTGAAGATCGAACAGGTCATAATTTTCCGGTGAAGTATTTTCCGGTGAAAATTTTTCGAGTGGATTGGCTTTCATTAAGCCTGCCGCCACCGACTTTGCGATCTCCTCTTTCAACTCTTCTATCGAGCCGATGCATTTTTCCTGCGATCCGTCTTCGGTTCTCCATATCGGTAACGGTGTTCCCCAGAATCGTGAACGGGAGAGGTTCCAGTCCTGGAGGTTTTCAAGCCAGTTCCCGAAACGTCCGGTGCCTGTGGATTCCGGTTTCCAGTTGATGGTTTTGTTCTGTACGATCATTTCATCCTTGAAGGCCGTGGTTTTGATAAACCAGGAATCGAGAGGATAATATAGAATTGGTTTATCGGTGCGCCAGCAATGCGGATACGAGTGCTCGTACCTTTCAGTCTTGAATGCCTTGTTTTCCTTTTTCAGCTTGACGATGATGTCGATGTCAACGGAATTATCTTTCTGCGGATCAAAATGCTCATCGTATTCGGTCTTCACATAACGACCGGCAAATTCACCCATTTCGGCAGTAAACCGTCCCTGTTTATCAACCAATGTTAACGACCCGATTCCATACTGCCGCGCGACCCTGAAGTCGTCCGCTCCAAAACTCGGTGCAATATGTACAATGCCGGTGCCATCTTCGGTTGTGACAAAATCTCCAAGCAACGTCCGGAATGCATCACCGTCTTCAGGCTGTGCATAGGGCAGAAGCTGCTCATAACGGATCCCATCAAGTTCAGATCCTTTGAATTCACCAATAATTTTAAACGGAATATTTTTTTGCCCCGGCTGGTAATCTTCCAGTTTTAATTCTGCATTCTTTTCAGGAAAATATTTTTCAAGGAGATCTTTGGCCAGGATGATGGTCTGCGCAAGATTTGTGTAGGGGTTGAATGTCTGAACAACCGAGTAGCTGATGGACTTTCCAAGTGCCAGTGCTGTGTTTGATGGCAGCGTCCAGGGTGTGGTAGTCCATGCAACAAAATAGAGGTCACCCAGGAGGTCATTGAAAAGGAATTCAGATTTTTCTTCCCGGATCACCCTGAACTGGGCGATCACGGTATTGTCCTTAACCATTTTATAAGCCCCGGGCTGGTTGAGTTCATGCGTGCTCAAACCGGTTCCTGCAGCAGGCGAGTAAGGTTGTATCGTAAATCCTTTGTACAACAGGCCTTTGTCGTATAAAGTCCGGAGAAGGAACCAGACAGATTCAATGTATTTGTTTTCGAATGTGATGTATGGATCATTCAGGTTCAGCCAGTATCCCATTTTTTTGGTCAGGTCGTCCCACAGGTCCTTGTATTTCATGACCTCACGGCGACATTCCTTGTTGTATTCCTCGACGGATATGGATTTCCCGATATCTTCCTTGGTGATTCCAAGATTTTTCTCGACGCTGATCTCTACAGGCAGGCCATGTGTGTCCCATCCTGCTTTCCGGTGAACATAAAAACCTTTCATGGTCTTGTACCGGCAAAAAATATCCTTGATGGCACGCGCCATCACATGGTGAATCCCGGGAATTCCATTGGCAGAAGGAGGTCCCTCGTAAAAAATAAAAGGCGTTTTGCCCNGGGTCATCTCAAGGCTCTTTTCAAAGATGCCATGCTTCTCCCACCATGCCTGGACTTCATTTCCGATCGAGGAAAGGTTGAGATGCTTATATTCAGGATATTTAGTTTTCATCAGGGTCAATAAGTTGACGAGTAAAAAACGTGCAAAATTACAAAAAAAACCAATATGGAGCTATAAATGAGACGCCGGAAAGTAGTGAGGGTAAATCGCTATGGGAATTGGATGTCTTGCCGGGATGCCAGCCAGGATATTTATACCTATGAAAATGAACCGGACCCGGCTATCAGTGAATGTTCAGTTTTCCCAGGCCGGGCTTTATCTCTTCCAGCATCCGTATGATTTTATCAAGCTTTTCAACTTCAATGGAATTTAACTTTTTGGCCAGGGCTTCAATCTCCAGCTTTGCTTCAGCGTTGGTCTTGTAATCGGCCAGTGCCTGCACGCGGTCTCTTTCATTCTGCCTGTTCTGGGACATCATGATGATGGGTGCTGCATAGGCAGCCTGTGTTGAGAACAGAAGATTCAAAAGGATGAACGGGTAAACATCCCAATGGTAAATGAAACCCACAAGATTCAGGCCCATCCACAACACAACAAGGATCGTTTGAATGATAATGAACTTCCACGAACCCATTCCCTTTGCAACCGAATCCGCGACATGATTCCCTACCGTTAATGTTTCGTGATGTTGCTGATGCCAGGTTTTTTCCTTTTCCATATTGATTGAGTTTATTCGGATCGTTTTATCTGGATATGACTTATTTCAGCCCGTTCAATCACGAACTTAAAAGAAGAATTCAGAGTTTTCGTTTCCAGTTGATAAAGTATTTGTATAAATATTTTTTATAGGTTGTGTCTTTTGTGACCGAATCAATCCCGCATTCTAAAGATAATCCAACATGTTTTTTATAAACCTGGTAAGCCCATTCTCTCAAAGGCACTGAATATGGTCCCGGGGAATAGGTCACGGTTTTCTGAACAAGGATTGAATCACCATGATTATCCCTGGTTTTCTGAACGACACGCGTGGTCTTTCGCACAGGATATGTTCTCGGGTCGCCCAGGTAAATGCCAAATGACTCGCCCACATGCTCAGACAGAATAGTGGACCATCCCGTATTGTACAATCCATAACTGATCCACTTTTGATAATGGTTGATAATATCGCCATCAAGAACAGGCAGAGAATCCCCCATGAAAAGGATCAGTGTATCACTTGCCCTGCTGGTAATGGTATCGGTTCCGGAAATGTATTTCCAGTATGAGCCGGGATAAACCGGGAAATAGGAGTAAGGCATATACACGGGGCCGTAGTATCCGGAGTTTTGTTTGTTACATCCTGAAAAAACGATAAGAAAGACCAGGAGTGCAACATACACATGTCTTTTCATCGCTGGCTGGAATTTTGAAAAAGTTGGTTACCCCGAAAGTAATATAATTTTCTGTAACAGGAACTATTCATCCAGATGCCCGGCTTTTCTCAGTGCGTCCTTTGCTTCATCCGGTTTTTTTGTCCCGATGAGAACCCGCTTCCCGGTTGTCAGAATAACCTGGATTCCCTGGTTTCCTGAAACGTTATACGCCCTTCCTTTTCCGAACGTCCCGAATCTGAGGCCCCAGCCTCCGTATTCCATGATGGCGCTGTATTGTCTTACAAATGATTTGTCTGTCTGGTCCCATGTATAATGCCGGAAGGAGAGGTGGATTGGGAAAAAGCGGAAATAAATTCCATCTTCCCGGATCTGTGAATCAAGCCTGAAATTAAGGATGAGAACGGAAATGAGAAGAATCAGCCCGGTTGTAATTAAAAGCAGAGCATCGCTTCCGGGTTTGGTTCCGAATTGTTCGCCACGTATTACCTGGATGTAAACACCATAAAGAAATAGTCCGTCGACCGGGAGAAGGATCGCCCACAGCCACCATTGTCTGAACCGCTGTGTTTCGGAAAATAAAATTTTGTCATTCATTGCCTGGGCTTTTTAAAAGTTATCATTAATTCCTCTTGCATCTTTTTTCTCCCACTCACTCACCAACGCTTCGGATCCATTCAGCCAGGGATGCAGTTGATTGCCCGAAACAAGCTGAGAATCCGTTATACATTCAGCCAGGCTTTGGCCGCTTCAGTATTGGAAAAAACTTTCAGGGTGTATTTCGACTTCCTGACCAATTGTTCACCAAGCATTGCATATGCTGTATTTACAGGGTTTGTGTGAACCACTGCATGCCGCACGGAAGTAAACTTTATTATGGTTCTTTCCAGGTTCTCTATAAGCCCGGGAATGTCATTCTCATTAAACGTGACATGGGCTTTCTCTGCATTCTCCAGTATTTTCAAATTGTCTGGCAGCCTGGGATCTTCTTCCAGGTATTTGAGCCCGGAAAACATGTCCTGGATATCAATAATTCCGTCAAACGTTACGTACAGGATTTTCTCTTCCTCATGATAGTTCATGTTAAACATCGATATCTGCGTTTTAATTGATACTGGTTTGTTTTTTCATACAGTCCTTGAATCATCGTTCCTGAAACATAAGACTCTTTCTCAATACAGGTTATTTCTTTTTATAATAGTTCATGATCCAGGCTGCTACAAAAGCCTCAAGAAAGCTCAAAGGTACTGCATAAATCAGCAGACCGGCCGGAAGAACCCCCAGGTTGCCAAGTACAACCCACATCATCACAAAACCCACAAACCATGCAAGTAATGTGGTTTGTAACAAGGTGAACTTTTTTGAAAGAATAAAGATCGCAACAGCGAACAGCAGCGACCAGATACCCCAGACAGCTCCATTTACCGGGGCTGACGGAAAGACCATTCCAAGCGACTGGTAATGTTTAATCCAGAACGATTTTAAAAGAAACTCGTTACGGATAAACTCCGAGATGCTGATCCAGGCTGTCGCAATAAGGACAGGCCCGATTGCTTTGGTAATATGTTTCATACGTGGTTGTTTGTTTTATTGGTTCGAGCACTTCATATTCTGCGTGATTTCATTTTGTGTTATCTTTTGATAAAGATTTATTGAATATTTCAGCCATCTTATTTAAGCATTGTTCCAAACCAGTCTTTGCAGGTACAAACATTTGTCCAAAATCTGCATACTCCCTGAAAGTTATCTCTGTTTTACATTTCCCGAGATTATTGAAAGTAACTTTGGTTTCAGTGTCTTTGGGAAAGTCGGAGGGCATATTCAGCCTGGCTGGGTCAACAATGTTCCCATGTTCGTCTGATAAGTTTTGAATATATTCAATTGTCTCATACAAAACGATTTTTTTATATGACCACACGTTATACATATCTTGTCCGCCTGACTCAATGGGAGCCCTCATACAAACAATTGAAAAGTTGTTTTCCTGAAAGTTGATCGTTGCTTTTGGTGAAATGAAGTTATCTGGTCCCCACCACTGCATCACAAAGTCTGGTTCTGTCCAGCATTTCCAAACGGATTCAATAGGTGCATTAAAAATGCGGGTCACGATAATTTCCTGTTTCATAAATTTTGTTTACAACTCTGTTTCACCATTTTATTTTCACGTATAACCCTCGTATTCTGTTTGAGAATGAAACATTATTTACTGAAGAATTTTTGAATTCTGTTCGCGGCATTTTGTCTCAGGTTGAAATAATAGAAGGGATAATCAAAACTATGATAGACACCCATGGGAAATCCGCTGAGTGAATCTAAAATTGCTATCCTGCTTTCATCAGCTGATGCGCAAATCAATACACCCGTTGTTGTATCTATGCGGGCATCTGCATATTGCGGGATTTTTATCCATACGCCTTGTTTATTTGGGAAGAGCGATCCCAGACCTTGTGTTGTGTCTGCCCGGGATTCATCTCTTGTCCAACTGATCGGGTTAATCACAAGTCCCACCTCGCCATATAGCACTGGATTCACTCCTGAAAAATTAGGAGCTTCGGTGTTGTATGAGATAATCACTCCCGTGTCATCGGGGCCAGTGGCAAATTTCAGATGTGGATTATCTTTAAGAAACTGTTTCGTAACCGGACCACCGATTACGTATGCCGCAATCATTCTTGCGTAAACCTGAGGATTTTCTTTCAAGTATCCGGATAAGAGGTTACATACAATATTAGCTCCTTGCGAATGTCCTGCCAAAATGAAAGGACGGCCTTTGTTAAAGTTTTTGATATAATAGTCGAAAGCCGCTGTAACATCTGATGTCGGTATGCCTGCTATCACATTTAACCGGTTGTCCGGTGAAGAATTATCCTGGCGGTAGTATGGAGCATACACATTCGCTGCAGTGTCAAAAGCAGTGGCTTGCCTTGCAAAGGCCGAGGCTGCGCCGGACATCATAAGCGAATCATCGATCGCGCATATCAATGAAGTGGTGTTGTTCTTTGTCCATGAGGTCGTTGGATACACGTAAAAAACGTCTGCTTTATAGATCGTCGGAGGCAAAGACAACCAATGGCTGGAATGCGAATAATCCGTGGATGTTGGAATGTATTGGGGTGAGCCATCTTTCTTGCAGCCATTGAACAGAAGCGCAACAATTCCCAGGGCCAATGACACGTAGCACCAATTTCGATTTTTTTTCATGAGGTTATTTCCGTTTGAAGTTCAACACTAAAGGTAAGTAATTTTTTTAGCCGCAAGCCGGACTGATAAGGGTTTGTTTATCTGACAGACCAGTATTTCAAGGCTGCCGGCAAGATATTGGCGGTCGAAATACAATCCTATTTTACACCTTCCCATTTCTCAATGGATCCTTTTATGATTTTAAACATTGGATGAGGAAGAATGGTTGTCGTTCCTTTTAGTGTTTTATATAAATTAATTTCCCGCACTTTTAGTTTGCAAAGTAAATGTTCGAATTCGTATCCTATTTGCCCTTCACTAACAGTAAGGAATAACGGTACAATGGGTTTTCTGAATTTAGTACTGTCAAAAGCAAAGTGTCTTTCAATCGATTCATCATAGATATGGCTTAGATATTGGTTAATTGCATCAAGTGGATTGTTGGATTTTTTAAAACGATCAAGTTGTGGATGGTTTCGATACCCCACGGTCTTCCCTTCTAAAACAGTCTTTGCTAAAAGAGTTTCACGCCAAAGTGCAACAAAACCTTTTGTGTCAAGGTATTTCGGATGTATGGACCAGATTCTCATGTGTGATTGCGGGTTCGTTATCTTAGTTTATTATTGGAATTATGCAGTCACAATATTTATCGTTTTTCTCCCTGTAATTTATTTTTTCACATGACTGACCCCAAACGTCCTGCATAGGTTCATACCAGGTTTAACCTGAGAAAACAGTTTCCTAAAGCATTTAAATCAAAGCAAATCCGTAAGACATAGGAATTGAAAAATTGGTTTTGTCTTTATACTTATTTATCCTTTCGATCGAAATCTCCCCTTGCAGCTTTACTTTTTGGTAGATTTCTTCATAATCATGGAACACCTGAACTGTATCGTATTTTTGTATTTTTTTCAAATGAAACCGGTTAAGTGCAGCCCAGCTTTTTACTATATTTTCTTCCTCATTACCAGTAAATGCCCATTCAGAACCTGGCCAATGATCTAATATCAGAACGTCTGGTGCCATTGTTTGTGCATGTTTTAATGCAGTCTCAGCGTCTTTCATTTCATGAAGACAAAATTCAAAAACAACAAGATCTCCCTTCAGGTCAGTAAGATAAAAATCAGAATAGATAAGCGTGAATTTATCTTCCAGCCCTGAACCTGTCAAATTATCCCTGAGTTTGCTCAATGCTCTTTCATTACAGTCTACTGCTGACACATTTTTTGAATTGCGGCCATATTCAATAAGCTGTCCTCCTCCTGCACCAACTGAAATAATTTCTTTATTGTCAAAATTATAGAATTTGAACAGGTTGCTGATTATTTTCTTTATGTCTGTGGCCATGTATTCAGGAAGTAATAGCTCTCGTTTACACTTGCTGCCAACCCCTGGCTTGCAACCGGAAACGACATTCCTTTGCAAAACAATGTAAATGTTTGTTTTGTTGTGGTTGCAAGCTCGTTAGACAACGTATAAAATTAAGATAATCACTTTTTTTCAAAAATATAATTTGCAACCATATATTCATAACCTCCACCACTGTTTGAGGTTATTAAAACATAACCCTGACTTCTAATTTCTTCTAAAGCCATGGAAATAGTCAAGAAGTTCTGCGTAACCTTAGACGATTTTACAAACATTCTTTCCAGCTCAATCGTTTTAATAATTGTAGATCCATCAGAAATTAAAATCTTAGAGAATCCTGCATATTGTGTTTCAATAGTTCTAACTATCAAGTAACTGTGTTCGTTGGGCGCCGATTTAAAAGACATTATACCAATTAGTATGATAATTAAACCTGCCAGAAATAAACTTGTTAATGTGATTTTTTTCATAATGGATAAATTTTAAGGTTAGAGTAAAATGTTAATTGCGAATTTCTTGATTCATCTTCTTGATGCCATTTCTTGCTAATTCTTCCATAATATTTTTATCGACAAAATCAAAAACTGATTTTGATTTTTTTTCACAGAAACTAATAGTTGGATATGTACGGTCCGGTACATCTTTAAACGCTAGGATACACGAGCAGTCATTGCTTTGGCCAGAACAGGGAGCATAATTAAACATATAGCTGCCGCCAAACTCATTGGTTTTCAGGATAACAAGTTTGTATTCAATTCTCGCACCATATTTTGTAACTGAATAAAAATCATGAAGAATTTTCTCCTTACCGTTTTCTCTCCAAACATGATCTGTAGTGTATTTTATATTATTTTCAATACCAACTACCTCTAAAACAAGATCAACATCTTTTAATTGCTTAATTTGCCGGTAATCTATTTTGGCGGAATTATCTTCTAATTCCATCAATAATCCTCTATCCTTAACTTGAAACCCAGCAATACTTAATTCTTTTTCCATTGCATTATATAAATAGCCATTGGGGTCAGATAAACTTATTTGCTTCTCAGAGACAACCGTTCGGATTACTATTGAGGGGTTTTTATTTACTTTCATGAATTCACGAATCTGTGATGTGAGAATTAACTCATCTTTTGGAGTCTCAAATCGTATGAACCCCTTTAATAGGGTCGAACTGGAGGAGGTCAATATTAAAATTGCAAATAATGTTATACATAAAGTTTTTTTCATGATTTTTGATTTATATTTTTTAATATTTATGTTGTTCAATTTGCAGATGCTGGTTCTGTGCACTTACTTCCTAACCTTGCCTTACGGTTGCGGGCTTGTTAGGGATGGTTTTATTTTCTTCGATATTCATCAAGCAACGTCCCTTCTTTCAGCTTAAGTTCCGTATCATTTATTTCTACTACATCATATTTTATTGTATCAAAGCTAGTAACTTTATTGCCTATACTTTCTAAAATCAGAACCAATTTATTCGAATCAATCCACCACTTTTTATAAATCATTGTCGCCATATTTATAGACTGGGCGGATCCATCAGCATTTAATACAAACCCCTGAACTTCTTTAGCATTGATCGGGTTAAGTTGGACCCAAGAACCAATAAATTGTTTTGATACAAGTTTTGAATTGGTTTCCTTATTTGCCGTTGAATTATTTTGACAGGAGTTTAATAATAGAATAACTCCTAATGCGGCTAACCTGACTAAATATTTCATGAACGAGTATTTAAATTTCAAGTAAAATAAAATCACTACTAACGTTTACCGGTTACTACAATATGGGACCAGGAAGAACACAAACCATGCAGCCCCACGAATGAATGTGGGAGAGTGTGTGGTGGGAATGTAGGGCACTGCCCTGCATTGTTGCAACCGGCTCGTTGTATGAAGTGCAAAAATCATAAATCATTTACTGTTGAGGTCATATTTTATTCTTCCTCTTTTGCTGTCGCGTCAAGAATGTCGTAACCAATTTTCATTTCATTTCTATTCTTAATCCTCGTTAAATATTTCTGTCTGTTGAAAATAAGTTTTACAGAATAACTACCTGCTCCGTCAGAAGCAGAAATATAAACGTTAATGAGCTTATTGTTCTTTGTCACATACGCTTCAACAGGCAAGTAATCAAGGCAATGATGAGTTTCATATATGTTATGAAATGCAGTGTCGGGAACTGTCAACCAAGTGTTGATACATTTTAGTTTGATTTGGCTTAACTCAACGTTCGGATAACCGCCGTCAATGCCGAAAGCTTGTTTGTCGTCTATGAAGTCTTTAGCTGTTAAATAGTCAATTCTTTTCTCGTTATGAATAAACTTGTAAACCGTGTCAGCAATGACAAGTGTATGATTGGATGCAATAAATATTTTGTTGCGGTTGATGGCATGTTAGCTGCTGTGCCTTTTTTAGCTTATTTATTTTTTAAAGTCCTATAAGTTTTGCCAATGATTCCACCAATAAAACCAAGTAAGACGCCCATAAGTGCACCTAGAATAACCAAATGCATAATTGCCCCTGCTAAGGTTTGATATGCATAGTAGGTGGCCATGCTGTTCAGATTGGAAATGGTTTTTATATCATTCCATTCTTTTATGTTTAATGGATCAAGCAAAATAAGATTCATGCCAAAAACTATTAGTATGAGAGCAGAAATACAGGCAACAGCACCACTTGCAAGGCCACTCCAAAAGCCTGAAATCATACCTTGTGATATCTTCTTTGTATGGTAAGCATAATAAATTGCAGTGAATAATATTAATATTGCAATGGAAGCCCAAAAAGAATTGTCAACAATATCCCTAAGAGGTAAACCAGGTCTTATAATGTTATTTATACTGATTTCGACTGTCCATAGCAATCCAAAATACAAACCAAGTTCAATATTCCTAATCTTAATAATATTGAGCCATTTAGGTTTAGCTTTCGATATAAACAATAAAGTCATAGAAAGAATAATTACTGAAACAATACTTTCCAATGCTTGAAGTCCTATTGGAAATGTTGAAGGACGATACAAGAAATATATGGCACCTATCAATACTATGCTTATAAATAGAATTGCTTTTAAGATTTTATTGCTCCTCATGCTTTTTAATAAAATTCTCTTATAAGATTTTCATAATATCGGAGTTGTCTTTGCATAGCAGCCAACTCCCGCGTGCATGAAATGTTGGGACTTCTGGCAGCGCCTGTATCCCCCGTTGCGAAATATGATACGAGAAGAACTGTTGCGTAACTGACTACACCCCATTTTATATGTGCGTTGTTGGTGGCTGGTCATTATTATTGTATTTCATATTTGCTTAACATGAAATTTCACTCAAAATATTTTACAATTCCTGAATTAGTCCAGAGGACAAGATGTTTCCAATATTTATCCATAATTCTAATTTATTTTCTTTTATCAATTTTAGGTAATATTTTATCATCATTTTGACATTCTTTTTGAAATAAATAAAGTGGTAATCCAGATGAAACACCAATCGTAATAGTTGCTATTAAAGGTACCCAATAATATTTTGATTTATTTTTATCAGTAAAGATTAGAATTAGCAAAACAATAGCTGATATAATCACATCATAAGCAAAAAAGCTGCTTATCCTATTAGCAAACAATTGATTCAAAAGTAATTTAAAATCTAATCCATTTTCAATAATAAAACTAATAAATTCGTAGTACGGAATCACAGTCCCAAT